>OFMN01000607.1_pt1 | contig 30769 bp, 26 predicted proteins | sample 1541791 | NCBI WGS metagenome assembly OFMN01 (sample SAMN04209248, study PRJEB22552) | human gut metagenome | biome: gut; material: feces | host: Homo sapiens | place: USA: Oklahoma
AGGTAAGGGACAGCCGGTCCTTATGAGTTGAATTACGCGCGTGCGGATATAAAGGTTGGCATGTTAAGCTGGTCGTTTTCTCGTTCTGGGACATTTGCAGTAGGATGAGTGGGACTAGGCGCGCTGCGGTGTGACGGTGGCGGTTGAGACTTGTATCGCTGCAAATCCGCTGATGCACATTTTGCTATTGGGCTTGAAGGTGGGACCGACAGGCCTTTGTTTGGGATGTTCTGGTCGTCCAACGCGTGTTGCACGGCTTTATATTGTTACGTTCGTTCGGCGCTCCGTTGGAGCATTTCCGGGTTTGTCGGCATCATGACTTGGCCAAGTGACACGCTTGCCGGGACGGTTGTAACGCCGCGCCGGTTCCGTGTGCTCCTTCGTTGTTGGCCTGTCCAGCCGGGGGCGGATTCGGCCTCATGTTGTGGCGCACGGCCTTCAGGGGCTTCCCCTGGTGAGTTATGTTCGTCCGTATGGGTAAGGGTTGGGTTGAGCTGACAATCCCGTGTCGGAAGGGGCTTGCACCATGCGCGCGATGACAGAGATTGAGTGGCTGGACGGCCGTGTGACGAAGGTGCCGGAGCTCGCCCTGGGCGATGCGCTCGGCGAGAGCGTCCAGGCGGAGCTCGATTTCGGGTTCGACGACGTGTTGGAGGGCCTTTGGGTCGAGGTGCGCCATCATGAGCAGGATAAGGGCGCACTACGGGCGCCCGGGATTTTACGGCGCAACTCGGCGTGCCGAGTTCGTTTCCGCTGGTAGCGTGGCCGGTTAACCCGGAGGGCGGTCACGGCCCGCCGTCATACGCGCCTCGCGTGCCGTATGACGGCGTGCGGTTTTCGCAGGCAGGGCCGTACGACGCGTCAGAACCCGTCGGGCGCGGCGGACACCTTGCGCTTCCTGCCGCCGGACGGCGACCCCTTGGGCTTTTTCGGCTTCTCCGGGATGCGCCATACCGGTGCCGGACCGGCGTTGCGGACCTCCCCCTCGAGTGCCCGCGCGAGCAGCGCGCCCTCGGCCTCCGGCGACGTCAGGCCCAGCAGCGGCCCCAGGAACGTCTCGGTGATGTCGCGGCTGGCGAGCGCCATCGGGCCCTCCGCGTCGATCACGAGCGCGCCGTTCTCGCGCGCGCTCCAGGCCATGAGCTCCGACGGTGTGATCAGCGGGCGGCGCGCCACGGAGAACGACTTGCCGGACGAGGAGCTCTGCGTCCCCTTGGTGGAGCTCTGCCCGGTCGTCCTCACGCTGTAGTCGCCGAGGCGCTTGCTGATCTCCTCCGCCTCGCCGACGGACTCCACCGAGAGGACGACCTGGGTGCCGAGCAGCGCCAGCAGCGCGTCCGACTCGGCCCTCGAGTAGCCGCACCGCGCCTCCAGAAGCTGGATGTTCTGGAGCACGAAGACGACGTGCAGGCCGATGCTCCGGACCTCCGCGAGGTCGCCGAGGAGGCGGGGGATCTTGGGGATCCCGGACCCCTCGTCGATGGCGAGCAGGGTCTCCGCCGGCAGCCTGCCGCCTGATAGGCGCGCGGTCTCGCGCAGCGCCGACAGCGCCTGAGAGAAGATGCACGAGACGAGCGCGCCGCGGTCGCCGCGGTCCGTCGCGCTGGCGATGTAGAGGATGGTCGGTTTGCGCCCGACCGATGCGAGGTCGACCTCGCCGTCCCAGAGCATGCGGCTGACGTCGTCGTCGCAGAAGGACATGAGGTAGTTGCGCGCGGTGGAGACGAGGGCCTCCCCTCCGCCGCCGTTCGATGAGGCGACGAGGAGGAACTGGCGCGCCGGGTTTCCCGCCGGCAGGTCCGCGGCGAGCTCCTCCAGTGACTTCACGGCGCTCTTCCCGTCACGGGGCTCCAGGAGCGCGAGCACGGTCGAGAGGTTCCGCGCGCCGTCGGGGATCCGCTCGTCCGTAATCGCGAGCAGGCAGAGGCCGGTCAGCAGGTTGCGGCTGGCGTCCGTGAAGAACCTCTGGCCAGAGGAGAAGGCGTCGGGCACGATGGCGGACGACAGCTCGCGGAGCTCGGCCACGGCACCGGCGGTGCCCTCGGTCCCGAGTGCCGAGATGGCACGGTCGAGGGGGTTGAACCTCGCCGACTTGACGGGCTCGTCGAGCCGGATGGCGACGACCTCCATCCCGGCCCTCCTGGCGAGCGGCTCGGTCCATGCGCGGATTTCGGACTTGGGGTCGTGGACGATGACGGAGGTCGGTACCCCGTGGGCGTTGCGGTCGATCGCAGCCGCAATTGATGGCGCCAGCGCGCGCCTGGTCTTGCCGGCGCCGCTGCCCGCGCGGATAAGGCCGTGGACGGTGGGAACCGCCGCCAGCCCGTCTCCGACGGAGCCCGCCACGACCATCCCCCTCGCCGCCTCGCTGCCGTTCCATACGGGGCATCTCCTCGCGACCTTGGAGGGCCTCGACTCGAGCCAGGCATCCCCGTGCGTGCGCGTGGGCGCGCGGTCGCCGGCGAACGTTCCGTCGTGGAGCCTCGCCCATGAGCGGGCCCAAGAAACGAGGCCGAGGATGAGGACGGCCGTCGCGACGAGGGCGAGGGCCGCGAACATCTCTCCCATCTCGCCCGACGCCGCCGCGTCGGCGGCCGCTTCGAGGGGGCTGCGGAAGACGTAGGCGGGCTCGGGCCCCGGGTCGCCCGCGGGCAGACGCAGCAGGACGGAGAAGGCCGAGATGAGGGATAGAGTCCACCACCTGGTGTAGTCCCAGGCGCCGGCGGCCGCGGCGCAGGCTATGACGGCGGCGACGCCGTGGGCCGCGAGCGTGCCGGCGAGCTCCCTTTTCATGTCGCGGTTGAAGGATTTCGGTTTCATCTCGTGATCGTCCTCTCTATCCTGTTCGCTATCTTCAGCGCGGGGACGCTCGACGGCCCGGTGCCGCCGGAGGCGAGGATCCTCAGGGTCGCGGCGATGAGCCGCAGCGCCCTCTCGCCGGCCTCGTCCCCCATGTCGCGTCCTCTGGCGTCCCGTGTGGCTTCCCTGGCGACCAGGGTCGCCATCGCGGCGGCGCGCCCGAGGGCCGGACCGGGCGACGGCGCATGCCTGAAGGCCCGGTCTGCCGTGGGACACCCCCTGAGGTCTGCCGGCTCGAGGGTCCGGCCGCGCGCGGCCTTTCGCGCGAGCTTTTCGAGGCGCGTCTTCGGGATGCAGGCCCGGGCCTCGGTGGTGAGTCCGGCTTCCCGCCGCCTCTCCGTCGCGGGGCCGGTTTGGGGCGCGGCGCGTCGTGTCGGCACCTCCTCGCGAGCCGGCGTTCTGTCTGGGACTATGACCCGCAGCGCCGCGTTCTCGCACCGGAGGCCGAGGTCGGCGGCTGCCTTGCGGACGTAGACATCCCGCGCCTCACCGGTCAGGCACTTGAGGCCGGCGCACCTCTCGACCGCTTTCCTGTGGCGCTCCAGTGCGCCGGCGAGTGCGGGGGAGTCGGACGCCGCCCGGCCGAGGGCCTCCCTCAACGCGGCGGAGGCCTCCGGGTGGAAACGCCTGAGGTGGGCGGCCTCGATCCTTCCGTTCGGCGGCAGGCCGATGTCGAGCTTTCCGCGGTCGATTCGCGCAACTGCTTCCAGGGCCGCCTTCCTCGCGAGGTCGCGCTCGATGTACGCTTCCCGCAGCAGCGGTGCCATGGCCTTCGAGGAGATCTCGAGTCTGGCCGCCTCCATCTTCCCCTTTGGCAGCAGGGAGTCCCAGTCGCCCTCGCGGTCGATCGTGAGGATGTGGACGTGGTGGCTCGTGCCGTTGATGTGCATCGCCGCGTAGAACTCCACGCGGCTCTCGGGCACGCCGGTCATCTCGGAGAAGAGCCTCGGCCACTCGGACCGCACCAGCGCCTGCCAGGCGTCCAGGCGATCGAGGCCGGCGCCTGGGGCGATGTCGTTCGGGACCGTGACGACGGTGGTGAGCACTGCGCCGCCGTTTTGGGCGATGGCGCGCCTGGCCTCCGCCACGGGGACCGGGCCGTCCGCGCCCCAGAGGCCGCCGGTCGAGCCGGTCCTGTTCGCGGCGTAGGCGGCCAGGCCGTCCACGCCGAGCCTCCTGCCGTCCGCCTCGCTGATCTCGATGACGACGCCGCGGCGGGTGCCGGCGTATGCCGCCAGGCCCGCGGCGGACGCCCTCGCTGACGCCCCCGCGCGGACGACGGAGTGGTTGACGATGACGGGCGGGCTAGCCATCGGCGCGCTCGCGCGCGTGGAGCTTCACCTCGTCGATTCGGCCGAGCCCGGCGCGGCTGAGCTCGCCGGCCTGCGCGAGGTAGTTCTTCCAGATGTCCGCGACGGGGACCTCGTCGAGCGAGGCGTAGGAGGCCTTGAGGACGTCGGCCGACATGAGGCCCGCCATGATGGCGGCGGTCATGGGCCGCGAGAGGACCGCGGCGATGCGGTCCTCGGCGGCGTCGAGCTTGCGCTCGATGTCGAGTGCGGCGACGTCCATCCGCGCGTCGACGACGCCGCGGATGAAATCTGCGACCTCGTTGCCGTAGAGGTCGAGCCCCTCCGTGGCGAGCGCCGAGCGCAGGAGCGAGCGGATCTCGTCGCTGACGTTGGAACCGTTGAGCTCTGCCCGCGTCTTGAGGGCGGTGTAGAGCTTTGAGTCGAGCTTCACGCTGACGTTCTTTGTTGCTGCTGTCATTCGATCCTCTCTTCGATGCGCGGTGATCGTCGGACCGAAAGCAGGGGCGGACCGACCGTTGTCGATCCGCCCCGCTTGAGGCCTACTCGTCTTCGAGAAGGACGTTGGGATAGCCCTCGGGCGCCTGGTCTGCCGGGAGGGGAGGATAGGCGACAAGCTTGTTCACGACTCCCAACGTATCGAGGTCCAGGATGCAGTCGATACCGCGGAGGACGCTGTCCGGGGTGTAAGAGTGATCGCCGCTGCGGGCGACCCCGACGATGACCCTGGCGAGCTCGCGGGGGTCGATGCCGGACCAGCGCCTGGCGATTTCCGCGACGATGGCGGGCGCGACGTAAGGGATATTGGGGACGGAGGAGTGGGACGCGATGACGAAGGCGCCGGGGATGCCCTCGATCTTCTCTGCGGGCTCGATAACGATGGGCTGGACGCCGAAGGTGCTCCAGCCGTCGAGCAGGCATTCGGCGTCCGAGGGGATGCGGAAGGAGTGGCCGTTGAGGGTGAGGGGCTTGTGGTTCTTATCGACACTTTTCTTGGGCATGGTTTTCCTTTCGATGTGAGATGGCCGCCGCCCGCTCGGGCGGCGGCGTACGATGGGCTAGTCGTCGATGTCTTCGACGGTGAAGATAGGCCAAGGGGCGCGATCGGCGAGTTCAATGGGGACTGCGCCGAAGACACCGAGTTCCTGAGTAATATTCTCGAGTCGAGCTGCGAAGCGTTTGACGAACGCGTCGTGCGTCGCGCCAGTGCCGTTGACGACATAGGCGCGAGCTGCGATCTTGACGAGCTCGTGGTCGGGGATGCCATAGCACTCGTCGATGGCAGCGAGACAATCCACCGCGTCGGGGGCCTCGTCGGTGGGGCTAAACGCCATGAGGGTGCGGGGAACGTTCGCAATCGCGTGCTTGAACTGCAGGATCCAGGCGCTCTGGGCGTTTTCGGTGTGCTCGAGGTTGAGGACGGGGGTGTCCTGGCCGCCATGGTAGACATAGCGCTTCTTAGCGATGTCGAAGACGAGGGCCGGACCGCTGTCCGTCTGGACTACGACAGTCTGATGCCGCATAAGTACCTCCTAGATGTTGGGATGTATAGAAAAGTTGCCAATGGCGAATGCCGCTGAAAGGCGGAGCCCTCGCCCTCGCGCCGGTCACGACCTCCTCCCCTCGCGCACTCCGGCGCTAATCAGTTCGATGAGCTTGCGCACCTGATCGGAGTTCGATCCGGCCGCCTCCAGCGCCCTGGCGATGCTCTTGCCGGTAAAGGTCGACGCGAACAATGTCGAGCGCTTGTGGCGCCGACGATCTCCGAGCAACTCGATCAGCGCGAGTGCCTCCTCGCGCATACCGCTCGCGCCAAGATCCGCGATGACGAGCACGGGCAGATCGCGATAGCGATCGACGGTGTGGGCCTTCGAGTTGGGGCCGTAAAGTTCGCCGCCGTTCCATGCCGTTGCAAGCTCACATGCCGAGATGAATACAGCGCGCTCGTGGGAGGCCATGGCGGCCGCCGTAGCCACCGCTGCCGCTTCGTCGGCATCGTCGTGCGCGTACCAGATCCATGCGCCGATAGAGAGGCGAGCAGCCTCCTTCTCTTTAGCGTTTCCGGTCTTTGCCGCGAAGATGGCCGAGGCGCGCTCGGCGATGAGCCTGGGAGTGTGCTCGGGAACGCGATGAGCGCGGTTGCCGGGCCCGCGCAACGCCCGCCACGCCTCGGGCGTGATGACGGTGCCGATGGCGCCGTAGTACTCCTTCGAGGCGGGCAGGCCGTCGTAGTCAATCATCCTATTCGCCGCCTTTGCCGCGCAGAGCGCTGAGGTAGACGTCGAGATCGCGCTCATAGATGTACGTGCGGCGACAGAGGTAGATGCCCTTGCCGGTGCGGGCAATCAGCTGGCCGGCGGTGTCGGCGGTGAGGTGAAGCTTGTCAGCGACCTCGTCGCGAGTGAGAAGCGGGCCCGTCTGGATGCCAGGCGTGTCGTTGTCGTCCATGTGTATGCCTCCTTCGGTGTATGTGTTACGGGGCGGGAGCTGCTCCGTGACTACACAATGCCGTCGGCGGGCATAAATCGAGGTATTACATCACCTATTACGGGGGTTTACCTGCGATGATGCTTATCGATAAATTGATAAATAAGATTGAATTGCTGTTGACCGATGCCAAGGGCGGTGAATCGGACTCAAAGGTTATCGATGTTGTGGAGGAGGGGGAGCCGTCTTTGCCGCCTGAAGATGAACGTCGATATTGGCCGATCATGCCGCTTGATCCCGCGACCGGTCAGGTTCAGGTCGGCTATAAGACGAAGGACGGGCTTGAATTTCACGAGAACGGTCGTCTCGTTCCGGACGTAGCGGGCGAGAGTGCAGGCGACCACATGAACTTCACTTATCGCGAAGAATCAATCGGTATGCCGAACAGGCCGTCAAGCGTTGAAACAGACGCACCGGGGGCGGACAAGGACCTTGCTTTCGGCCTGATTCGCTCCGTGGCCCTTGACGGTCTTCTGGAAGGCGTTCTGCCGTCTTGTAAATTGGAAGATTACGGAAGCGTTGATGCGATGCTGCTCGCCCTGTCAGAAGTGCCGGCACCGGCTTGTCGCGTCGACGACGCGCCGCATCCCGGTGACAAGGCCTCCGGCGTCGACCCTCGGGAGAGGTTCGCTGCCGCGGCGCGCGTAACCGGTCCTTTGTTTGGCTTTGTGGGGAGAGTCGGCCCCTATGAAATCGACGAACCGCTTGACGCCTGGCTTTCGGTCGCCGGGGCAATGAAGATCTCTTCCCTGGCTTCATCGGTCGAGATGGGTTCGCCGTCTTCGCTGGGGGTTTTGGATCCCTATTGGCGCGTGTATTGCTTCGGCAACGTTGAGGCAAATAAAACCGCGTACGTGGTTCTCACCAACCTGCAAATCCCTAGCGATCATGAGTTTAGGGATAGCTTCGTGGGCGGGCTTGAGCGCGGTGGCAAGTGGGCGGTGATCAATGAAAGGATTGAGCCCGGGACTGCCATGGTCGAGCGTTCGTTTGTCAGGTGGTGCAAGAACGATACATTGTCCTTTATGGAGACAGTTGGAGAAGCTGACTTTCCAGGTCCGTCTTTTGTTGCAAGGGTGCCTGGTGATACTCTCAGGGGGCTCGACGAGTCTTCCGAGCGCGTTCTCAAGACCGAGGAATCCCTTGCCTCGCATCTGGTGCAGGACATGACGGAGTGGTTCTCGCGCTGCGCGGGTTATGGGTGGAGGAGAATCCTCGAGCCCAAGCGGCAGACTCCGACGCAGATGGCTAATGGCGTCATCGATTATGGCCGCGGCTCTTCTTTCGACCTTTGCGTTCCCGATGCTGCTACGCGCCTTTGGGTCGCGCTTGCAAAGAGTTATTCGGTTGATGTCGTCAAAATATGCGAGCACTGCGGCCGGCCGTTCGCCGACACCGCAAACGGCAAATCGCGATGCTGTTCAGAGGAATGCACGAGAGCGAAGAACGCCAGGAACAGTAGGAAGAGGGCGAACGCGAGGCGAAGCGCATCGAAAGCGAAGAGCTGATTTAATTTGAAAGCAAGTTGCCGATCGTGTTGGCGGCTGCCTGGTCCTTGGCGGCAATTGCGTGTGCATAGGTGTCTAGCGTGAGCTTGACGGTGCTGTGCCCGAGGCGGCTGCTGACGGTTTTGATGTCGACGTTCTCTCCGATCAGCAACGTCGCCTGCGTGTGCCTGAGCATATGCGGGGTCAGGCCGGAGTACTTTGTACCTCGAGCGTACATCTTTCCGTCTCGCTCGATGTAGTGCGTGATTTCTCTGAACTGCCCAAAGCCATAGTCCGAGCACCATTCGCGGAACCATCGCGAAAAGCAGTTTGGGTCCATGTGCGCGATGGCGATTGGCCCCCTCTTTCCTTTTTCGTCATCTTTAGTTTTTGCCCTCGTGTTTCTTTGGGGATCGACTAATGTGTGCACAATCGGGGTGCTGGAAGCCTGTTCGAGGTCGACTTCGGCGAGAAGCGTGCGCTGAAGCTCGCGCCAGGCGGCGAGCCTCTCGAGTGCAAGCGGGCTCAAAGAGACGGACCTTTTCCCCGTTGAGCTCTTTGGGTCTCTGACCAGCTTGTCGGCGGCATACTGTCCGTCGATGCGGACATAGCCGTCGCCAAAATGGACATCGCCCCATCTGAGTCCGAGCATCTCTCCGCGGCGCATGCCGGTATCGAGCAACAAGAGGGTGCCTATTCTGTGAGAGTCCATCTCCTGTGAAAGGAGGAGGGAGAGAAGCCTCCGGGCTTCATCGAGGGAAAGAGCCTGCCTCTCTTTTCCTTTGGGCCGCGGGATGACGGTGCCGGCGCAGGGGTTCTTGACAATCAGGTCGTCAAGCATGGCGGCCTTCATAATCTGATTCAGTTTTACACTGATTTTATGCAGCTCAGATTCGGAGAATCTTCCACTTTTGCGGGCTTCAGCATAGCCGGCGTTTATTATGTGGGGCCTCAGGTCTTTTACGGGATAATTGCCGAAAAGCTCCTGTATTTCCTTAACTTCAAGCTCTTCGCGGTCAAGGGCAAGCGGGCTGATGGTCTCGGCGTCCACGCGATCTTTGTGGAACTCTTTGGTGTACTGATAAACGGTCTTATCGGGGTCTTTGATGGTGAGTCCGCTATTGAGCTCAGCCTTATATGCTTCGAGCTCGGCTCTCAATTCCGACTTGTTCTTTGCGTAGACCTTTCGGCGAGGTGAGTACCTATATTTGCCGGTAATGGGGTCTTTGCCCATGTTGTGCCTGATATAGTACACGTTTTTCTGCGTCTTGCTTTTAAGGGCGCTTCCCTTACCAACGACAAGAGGCCTGCTCATGCGCCGATCCTTTGGTCAAATGAATACGAATGTGACTCCATGGCTGCGTGGCATACGCTCGGAGCAGCACGCCCGTGCGGCCCGTGAAGCGGGCGCTTCGGGTGCGCTGCTCCGAGCGTATGCCACGCAGTGGCGAAAGTCAAGATTTCAGTGGTCGAATTTTGGTCGAAATCGAACAGAACCGCTATTTGGTGTTTTTGAAAGAAATGTATATCTACCTGCCTATATAGCGGTGTCAAACAGTCTCAAAGAGTGTCAACAAGTTTAGAAACTACGGGCTCATAACCCGGAGGTCGTAGGTTCAAATCCTGCCCCCGCGACCAAGAACTTGCAGCTCGGAAGCAAAATTGCTTCCGAGCTTTTTCTTTATCGGTTTACTTTGCGGGTGAATTGCGGGTGAATCCTGAGTCAATTTATTATGTGAAGCAAATAAACCATTGATAATCGCGGGCCGGTCGGCTTGACTTATCGACCGATAAACTCCAATTGGGAGGAGTTTCGGCGGTCCTTAGCTAATAATAGTGCCGGGGATGGATTGCGCCGCCCCCGGACCTTGCGCGCCAAAGGGACGAGTCCCCTTGGAACCCCGTCTATTGCTCTCAACACGGAAACAGGGGAGTGGGGGATACGGGTTGTAGGATGCCGACGGGCGAGCGCTATGCTGTCTCAAGTCCGCATGTAGCTTGTTCGGAGGCTGTCTCTGCGTCTCAAGGCGGGCAATGAATTCTGGCAATCGAACTTCTTCGTATCTGTTCGCTGCGACTTGAGCGATGCGCTCCGCACAAATAATGCTGCCGAAGCATGCGGAATATCAGAAGAGAGATTGCAGGACATGAGTCAGCGCATGAAGAGCTGCCCGTCGTTTTGATAATGACATAATTAAGTGGCAAACTAAAGCGATCGGAGCGACCATGATTCTTGACAGCCTGCGTAACAGCGCGTCTTTTAATGAAACCGACCGAGCCATTGCTACCTATCTGCTCAATCATACCGGCGACCTTAAGACCCTCACTATGGCAAAGCTCGCACAGGAGACTTACACCTCGAACGCGACAATCATCCGCTTTTGTAAGAAATTGGGCCTAAGCGGCTATCGAGAGTTGATCATGCAGCTCATCCAGGAGATAAGCGGAGACTATCTTCTGGCTGCCACTGTCGATCACAATCGTCCTTTTGGCAGTACCGATTCAATTGAGGCCATCGAGGGCAACCTTGCAAATCTCCTGAAGGGCGTCATAGATCAAACGAAAATCGAGCTCGATAGCGCCAAATTGAGCATAATCGCCAAGGCAGTTCTTAGCGCCCCGCGAATTTACATCTTTGCTAAAGGGGAAAGCTATCTGGCGGGATGTATCTTTCGCAACAATCTTCTCAAGCTCGATCGTCATGTCACCATGGCGGACGACGGTGGCCTGCAGACACTGCACGTTAAGAACGGTAGGCCCGGCGACCTGTTTTTATTCCTAAGCTACAGCGGCATTCACTATGATTATTCCAAATACGCCGCCGCTCTTTCCGAGCGCGGAATCAAGCCGTGTTTAATCACGGCGTTTTCTGATTCGGCGCTCGCCAGGCAATGCGACACTGTCTTGCTCATTCCAAAATCAGAGCGCGTGATTGGAAAGGTTGCCAATTACTCTTCCATGATCTCGCTCACGTATACGCTTCAGGTTATTTATTCGCTTATATTCAATCAGGATTATCAAGAGAACTATCGTGTAAAACACGAGGCCGATTCGTTCATCTTTACGAGTTTTGCGGAGATTTAGTCATACAAAAGGTGACCCCAAAGCATTTTGCCTTGAGGCCACCTTTTGTGCTTTTGCTATCTGGATGGCTTCTCTACTTCAGCTCAGGCCAATAGCCCTTGTTCGCCTCGATCATGTCGTCCAAGACTTCCTTAGCCACGCGCGCTGAGGGAATCGTGCGATTGAGGGTGAAGGCCTCGAGTGCCTTCTGGTAGGAGCCCTCGATAACGGCCTCGACCACAAGGCCCTCGCAGGCATCCTGCTGCTCGATAAGGCCCTTGTAGAAGCGGGGAATCTTCCCGACGCGGACCGGTTCGGCTCCTCGATCGGTGATGTACGCCGGAATCTCGACGGTCGCGTCGTCCGAGAGATTCTCGATTGCGCCATTATTGGGCACAATCACCAGCTGGCGATGGCGCAAATCCTTCGCCAGGGACTTGACGACATCGACAATGAACCTGCCGTGGACGCCTACGTAGAACTGCGTGAGATCGACCTTTTCACCGCGCTTAAGCGCCGCAGATGCGTCGAAGATACGCTTTTCGCGGCCGTTTACGACCTGCATGCCACGCGTGTTATTGATGTCCATGTACTCCACGCAGGCATCGGGCAACAGGTAATACTGGTAATAGGTGTTGGGGAGGTAATCCTGGAATAGCGTAGAAATCGTTGCCGCATTCTTGAAGGTGTGGGCCCAGTCTGGGTCCTTTACCAATGCGTCATTGAGGCTTGCCTCGGAAATGTAACCGTACTTACGCACGTGCTCTTTGAGCTTGTCCGTAACGTCGACGCCCTTGCAGCGTACGCTGGTATACCACCCAAAGTGATTGAGGCCAAAGTAGTCGACTTCAATGTCGTCGAGTTCGCAGCCCAAAATCTCCGCCATGCGGGCTTCAATCTCTACCGGCATATCGCAGATGTCGAGAATGCGAGCGTTTGGACGCAGCTTGTGCATCGCCTTGGCTACGATGGCAGCGGGGTTAGAGTAGTTGACGATCCAGTAGTCCTTGCAGGCGTACTCCTCGCAGAAATCGACAAGCTCGCACATGGGGAAGATGGTCCTCATGCCATAGGCCATGCCACCTGCTCCGCAGGTCTCTTGGCCGACTACGCCATGGCGCAGGCTGATCTGCTCATCCTGGATACGCATCTTGAGCCCGCCCACGCGCATCTGCGCCATAACAAAGTTCGCATCTGTAAACGCCTCTTTGGGGTCGACGGTTACATGCAAGGGGATCTCGGGGGCAAGGTCATCGATAACTGCCTTAACCACCACAGCGACCGTGTCCTGGCGTTCCTTGTCGATGTCATAGAGCCAAAGCTCACGAATCCCCAGTTCGTCCTTTTGATCAATCAGGTCTTTGACGATACCGGCGGTATAGGTGCTGCCGCCGCCGCAGATGACAATCTTGTATCCGTTCATGTTGTTCATGCCTTTCAAATCAAATTGAGCTGCAGACAATCTTGGTTACTATCTGCACGAAGTAGGTAGCGATGTTGATGACCGCCGCCATGCCTGCAATGCTGCCTGCGTCCGCGTGCCTTCCTGAACGCCGGGTCCAAACCGCAGCGAGTAGACCCAGGAGCGGCCAGATAAAACCACATGCGAATGCAGCCATAAGTACGAGAAGACCCCTTGTCGACTTTTCTTTGTACATGTTGAGCAGGCGTTCGAACATGCCTCGGATTGAATGAAACGTTTTGGTCAACATGAGGTCTCCTCGCTTATCGCTTATCGATTACGCGACTGTTAATCTTCCAGATTAAGGATGGGACGCAGCAGGTCGTAGACGGAGTGCACGTTGGTTCCCACGACAATTTGGACATTGGTGCCGTTCTTAAACAGGCCCTTGTCGATAGCCTTCTTGATGGTCTCTTCGTTGACCTTGTCGGGATCTTTGACTTCGACACGGAGACGAGTCATGCAGCAGCCCATGGTGTTGATATTGTCCTTGCCGCCAAGGCCGTTGATGATGTTCTGCACCATTTCCTGCTGTTTTGCGTCGACTTCCGGAGTTCCGGAGGACTCGAGAGCATTGTTGCCTCCGGAGACCTCTGCAGACCACTCTGCGGAACGGCCGGGCGTCATGAGGTTGAGTTTCTTGATCACCATCGCCAGAACGATGAACGAAACGGCGGCAAACACGATGCCCAAGACGATGTAAATCGGGAACTTGGTGACGCCCATTGGCAAAGGCAGGCCGAGCGTGAGCAGCTCGATGCCACCGTACATGTTAAGCAAGCGGACTCCCAGGACAAACAGGAGCATCTCGCCCAGTCCGTAGAACAGGCTGTAGGCAACCCAGAGAATCGGAGACGCGAACAGGATCATGAAGTCGAGCGGCTCAGTGATGCCGGAGAGCATGGCGGTGATGTAAATGGGCACCAGCATGGCTGCGACAGCTTTTCGATTCTCCGGACGGGAAGTCGCAATCATTGCGAGCACGGTGCCGAGGGTTACGAATTCCTTGCCAAAGCCGAACATGGCAAAGCGGACAGAGGGGTCGACTGTGGTGAGGGATCCGTCGGCGATATGGGGAAGCTCGGCATAGAAGATGTTTGCTGCGCCGGAAACACTCTGGCCGGCGACGACCGCCGTGCCGCCAATCGCGGAGTAGTCAAACGGCATCCACATAAAGTGGTGCATGCCGAGAGGTACGAGGACGCGGTTCAGGAAGCCGTAAATGAAAACGCCCAGACCACCCGAGGCTGCGATGAATGAAGAAGCGTTGCTGATGGCGTTGGCGATAGGGGGCCACACGATAGTCGCTTCGATGCCGAAGACAATGCTCAGCGGAACCATCGCCAGAAGGGCCAGGCGGGGTCCGCCGTAAATCCGGATATACTCCGATACCTTAACGTCGATCAGTTTGTTATAGAGCCAACCGCAGAAGCATCCGATGAGTACGCCGCCGAAGACGTTGACATCGGTAACTTGAAGACCCAGTACCGTTGCCTGGCCAGTGCCATACAGACCCATCGCGCCAGCTTTTGCCAGCTGATCGGTGAGCGTCAGGTAGGCGTTGTTGACATACAGGAACATGAGGTAACTAATAAGTCCAAACACTGCCGCGTTGGATTTTTGCTTCTTTGCGAAGCCTGCCGTTAGGCCGACTGCGAAAATCACCGGCAGGTTGCCGATCACCGCGGAGTTGGTTGCCGCGGAGAGCAGCGTGCCCAGATCTGCGACAACTCCGCTGCCGAGCGAGCATACCGTGGCGATGGCCAAAATGATGCCCGTTACCGAAAGGTACAAAATAGGGTCGACGATAACGCGGCCAAAGTTCTGGAAGGCCGTTTTGACTTTATCCATCTCTTCCCCTCTCCTAACTAATCTCGGGGGCTTGCCCCTTAGGCAGAGACGACACTCGCATACTTGCCGGCGTCAGGTGTTGATGGATCGCGTGCCGAATGTTGGTGTAAGGGGCCGCTTCCCTGGCCGTAGAAAGCAGGAAGCGGTTATCGCCTAGAATCTTAATTGCTGAAGTTAGGATTCGTGGAAAGGCAATAACCGCATATGGATAAGATACACGAGATTGCGGGCGACGGCGCCCTGATGCCGAGATTCGACGACGGCATGGTGAACATGACGGAGCTGATCAGGGTGATGGCCGAGTCGCTCGTCAACGAGATCATGGACGCCCAGGCTGACGAGGCGTGCGAGAGCGGCAACCAGCGCAACGGCTACCGCGAGCGCAGGCTCGTCACCAGCGTGGGCACCATCAACCTCAGAATCCCGAAGCTGCGCGCCGGCAGTTACTTTCCCGAGGACCTCATCGAGCGGTACTCGCGCGTGGACCGCGCGGTCATCGCCGCGGTCTCCGAGATGGTGACAAACGGCGTGTCCACCAGGAAGGTGAAGCGCGTGGCGCAGTCCATGGGCATAGACCGCATGAGCGCCAGCCAGGTGTCGAGGATATGCTCGTCGCTGGACGAGTCGGTCGCCGACCTGCGGGGACGCGACCTGTCAGACGTCAGCTACCCCTACATCTGGCTCGACGCCACCTACATCAAGTGCAGGGACGCCGGCCGCGTGCAGTCCACCGCGCTCGTGACCGCCATCGGCGCCGGCTCGGGCGGCTACAGGCGCCTGCTCGGCCTCGACGCCATCGACACAGAGTCCTACGACGGCTGGAGGGCGTTCCTCCTCTCGCTGCGGGCGCGCGGGGTCGATGGCGTCATCTGCGTCACCAGCGATGCGCACGAGGGCCTCAAGCGCGCGATCCAGGAGGTCTTCCCCGGCGCCGCCTGGCAGAGATGCATCGTGCACCTGATGCGCAACGCCGCCGGCAACGCGCCGACCAGGCAGAAGAGGGGCGCCGTGCTCGGCATCCTGAAGGCCGTGTTCGCCGAGCGCGACCCCGAGCTCGTGCGCGAGCTCTACCAGCTCGCCATCGAGCAGATCGAGGGGTTCTGCCCCAAGGCGGCCGAGGTGCTCGAGGAGGCCGAGGCCGACGCGCTGGCGTACCTCGACTTCCCCTACGAGCACCACGTCAGGCTGCGCACCAACAACGTTCAGGAGCGCGCCAACCGCGAGCTCAAGCGCCGCAGCCGCGTCGTCCAGGTGTTCCCGAGCAGGAAGTCGCTCATCAGGATGATGGGAGCGGTGTTCTCCGAGATGGACGAGGACTGGGCGGGCCGCCGCTGGTTCAACGACGACTCCATCGGCAGGGCCGTGGAGGGCGCCAAGGTGAACGCGCCCGCGCCCGCCTACGAGGGCACCGCCGCCGAGCATGCGGCCAGGATAATTGCGCTCGTGGTGGCCGACAACCCGATTCCCGGCAGGAAGGCGGCGTAGCATGCGCTAGAATGACGGCATTCTAGGTGATTCTCGGCTCCTCGGGCAGCCTACGGCTACCCTCGAGAACCGAGCTCTACACCAACATTCGGGACACTACCTGTTGATGTCGCCTCTGTTTACGGATTTCATGATAGTTGGGGTGTTTGCAAACAGGGCGGGCTGGAACAAACGGTTCTTAAAAACAAGTGCGACTAATCTATTTCGTTGTTACCATCTTTCCATTTCGGTCAGCGGTATTCATTTTTAGGCAAATGGCTTTGGACGCGAGTGACTAGCTACGCCTTGATTTGCCAAGTTTGAAATCCATCCATCTCTTTTTAATAGGCTCTTGCCGCCCGGGCGTCCCGGAAGAAAGGAGGAGGAGCGGAAGAAGCATTCCGATCCTGTGCGCGTCCATTTCCTGTGACAGCAGGGTTTCAAGCAGCTTTTTCGCTTCATCGAGGCGCAGGGGCTGCCTTTCGGCTCCCTGCGACCGCGGGACTGATATTGCATCGCTTGCGATGCAACTGTTGAAGTCAAGCAATCGTTGGTCGAATTTTGGTCGAAATTGGCATGGCATTGATTCAAGCATTTTATCATAATATGTTAATCTACCTGCGCATATAACGGTATCAAAGAGCTTCAAAAGGTGTCGATAAACATCGATATTCTGTTCTCATGACCCGAAGGTCGTAGGTTCAGATCCTGCCCCCGCGACCAAGACTTTTGTAGCCAGGAAGCTTAACGGCTTCGGCTTATAGGACAAAAAGTGTGTCCGCTTTGGGGGCATCGGCGCAGGTCGATGCCCCTTTTTCAGCCGTTTAAAATCCGCGCCCGCTTTTTACCGCTCGGACAGAATGTGTGTCCGGTTGCCTATCGTTCTCGCGGGTAGATAACCTTTTCCGGAACCGTAAAACCCTTTCGGAAGAGGTACCCATGAAGGTCGTTTATTGCCCCTACTGCGGCGGTCGGACCAAGCGCAACGGCAGGACGTCTTCGGGCTACTGCGCGTGGAAGTCGCGCCCGCCGAGCGCGAGCTTTGCGGCGGACATGGTCACGTTCTCGTATTTAAACCCGAACTACCTGCCCTACTCGTGCACGAACCTTGCAGGCATTTCCGGCCTAGGGAACCTCTTGGGCGTGCGGTCGATGGGCTACGCGTTCTCGTCGTGCACCTTCGCAACCATCGACTTCCGGGGCATCGACCCGTCCAGGCTCACGAATCTGTTCTGCACGTTCTTGGGGTATTCATACCTGACGATGATTTACGCGGACGCGACATGGGCACTGCCAACGAGCGGCATCACGGGTTCGCAGTGGTTCTATTCCTGCTCCACGTCGCTCGTCGGCGGCAACGGGACCGTGTGGGCAAGTAGTAAGACGGCCTGCTCGTACCTGTGCGCCGAGGTGGCTGGTACGCTTGGGTACATCATGGCTTCTCAGCAATGAGTTTGGCCTTGGCCACTATATCGGTATTGGCCATATCTGAGAACATTTCGTCGACGAGCCGAACGTAGAACTCGTAGGCTTCGTAGCGAGATGCTTTCAGAGCGCCTTCGGCTTCCCTCAAACGCAGCCCAGCATCTCTCGCTTGCGCTTTTCTTGCCATCTGCTGCATGACTGGTTCGTCACCGCCTTTGGAATCATCACCTCTCTGCAGTTTCGCCACCTCCGCATCAAGGCGCGTCATCAATAACTCGTATTCACTCTCACCAACATTTGAGAGGCTGATCAGCAAGTCTTTGAAAGTTCTGGCAGTGAGCATGCGATTTAGAGCTGCCCTGCAAGCATTAAGTTCTGCGTTGGCTTTTTCGACCATATCCTGGGCAATGAAGGCACTCCCTGCAGATGGCTTCTCATTCTCCAGCGTGGTCTTTCCAAGCGGCCACTCTACGCTTGCCTTCCCCGTGATGCTTTTAAGTGCGGTGACTGCCCCGCTCTCCAATCCAACGATGTCGGCGACATCTTGGAGCTCGTACGAATCGCAGTCCGTTTCGCCGATTAGATAGCCGATTGGTTTTCCGAAGAAATCGGCAAGTTCGACCAAATCAGTCCAATTCGGGAAATGGTCTCCCTTGAGGAAGTGGCTAATCCTTCGCGCTATGGCCTTGCACGCCTGGTCCGTCTTCTTTACGCATTGAGCATCGATGCTCGATTGGTTTTCTCCTCCGTAACGCCTTTCGTACATGAGCCTCGCGAGCTCGATTTGCGAGAGGCCAACTCTACCGTCCGTATTGACGAAACTCCGCATTAAGCTTGCAAGTCGTTCTGGAAGCACATCTTCTGGCTTATAACGGCGGACATACATTGTCTGAATACCCTTTCTAAATAGCGCAGCAGACATATCTTAGACATTTACTGTTTACTTGTGCAGTTGCATTATTGACCCAAGTAATCAAGTAGCCAGCGGGCGGTCGAGTTAGGAGGACACGATGACGGATTGGGACTACGCGCAGCTGTCACATATTGCAAAGGAGTCGGGCGGACCAAGGGCGCTTATCGCAAACATCAGAAATGGGGGAATTGCCACAGGAAGGTGGCAGGGTTGCATTGTTGGATCTGCTGTAACGCTTGCCATAGGGAGTATGGGTTTGTGCCTGTATAACAGGCACCAGAAGAAGCTGGCGCTTGCCAACGAGAGCGCCGAAATCCTTGAGTCGAACATCGAAGCCTACGATGCCATCCAAGCGGAGGGGGCCACGGGCGCAGCCGATGAAGACGAGCAGAGTATTCGGGATGAAGGACTAGGTGTCGAAGCCGCCGTTTAACGACGAGCAATATTGCTAGCCAATTCAACGATATAAACCTAGAAGGGTCGAGCCCCCGGCACAGCGCCGAGGGCTCGCTTTCGTTGCGGATTGATTACACTGGGCGGTCTTGAGCTCCCGATACGTCGGGCCGCCCTTGCTGATGTTTACTTAAAAGTGGTCCGAATGGTCAAGCTAGCGTACTGGACAAGGATCTTCGAAAAACGCTTCGAGCTGACGGCGGCGCCCTTTGATGCTAAAAGGCATCGGGCCTGCGTTTCTATAAGGCCGGCCACCCAATTAAGAGCCATCAGGACGCATGGCTGCGGTACATCGAGGGGCGGCTTGGATGGGCTATCGAGATGAAAAAGATCGTTGCGGAGATCGGGTTTTAAAAACGCTTCGGCAATTTACTGGCTTATAGGACACACTTTTTGTAGCTTTCAACTATGAGTCGACTGTTTTCCGACTACAAAACGCGGGGATGCCATCGAAAAGGACACTTGCGGTATCCAGAGTCGGGTAGGGATGGATGCCGCAAGTAGAGAGTCCAATGCAAGTAGAGAGTCCAATATTAGATGATGCGCCCGGTAAGGTACCCAGACGCATCGCGGTCGGTCTGTTGGAAGCCGTGCGTCTGACGGTGAGATCCATCACGATGTTACAGGGCATGCCATCTTGCGGTCTTTCCCGTTCCGTCGCTATCGATGGTCTTGTCTACCTTCTTCATCTTCGCTAACAGGTTCGACACCTTCTTGGCCTTTTGCGCGTCGGTAAGGCCCGAGGGGAGAAGATCGTTGATGAGGGCGGTGATTTTCGCACGTGGTGCGGGCCCCGTTTCTGAGAGCATCTGAATGACAAACGCCTTGCAGGCCTCTTCATTGAGGCCTTTGCTGCGCGTGTAAGACACCTCCTGCCCCGTCTTCGAGGCAAGGGCGTTCGTGATGGAGATATGGGGGTACCTGCCTTCGATAAGCTTGAGTCGATGCAGCTCTGCGGCCTCCTCGTTCGTGATTTCCTCGCCTTTTTGAACCTTGTCCAAAAGGTAGACGACGTCCATCGGAAGGTCCGGTTTAGCATAGAGTAGCCTGCTGTAGCTCTCATTGATGGTCTTACCGTAGACGCTTACGCGCACGCGGGTTGGATCCGAAAGGTCGTAGGTGGGTAGGGGGAAGTATCGCTTTCTCTGCATCTGGAATACTTTGGGGATTCCCATGGCGATGGTGTCAATCATGTCCATCTGCACCATCGCCTCGGAAAGGAAGGGGTTGCGGTAGTAGCTTGGCTTAAAACCCGGCCGCATCGCATTTTCGATTGTCTCCGGAATGAAGGACCCTTCGTTTAGGAACACGAGGTGATCCTCGAATTCCTCGACATTGATTCGCCCCTGCATGGAATAGTCCTGATGGGCGATACAGTTGTTCAGGAGCTCTCTGATGATCTCGGGTTCGTACTGGTCAGCCTCAAAGGGAAACAGACTCGCGCCATTTGCGTTGAACCGGTACTTCTCGTTGCGGATTTTCCCGAGTACCTGGTCAATCGCGAGAAGGAAGGGTGGTTTGAAGTGCTCGTAAGAGGTTACCGATCCATTGGAGGCATAGAGAGTCCAGGTGATGCGCGGGCTCATCCCATCGAGCAGACGGGTGGATTCTGGCCTTCCGAGCAGGATGAGTGTCGTCGGGGTGATCTTGCCGTTTCTGGTTAGGTTTGCCATGTCGAGAATCGTGCGGTCATCCATGTCCGCGAACGCCCCGGAATGCCGCCGGTGCTTGGAGAGAAAGAGCTCCACCGCTTTCTTCACGGCTTTGGGGTCGAGGTCCTCGAAGGTTGCTTCTTCGATTTCGAGGGCACTCCAGTCCGGCCTCCGCATTTGGCGTATCTGCTCGTACTTATCGATGGGGAGTGGCCCGAGTGATTCGCCCTCGCGCGCCCATGCCGCATTGTTGAACGCCGTCGGCATGCCTGGCGTTGCGGCGGGGATTTGAAACGCGAGGACGCGTTTGCCGTCAATCCTGAGTTCATGGATCTCTCTCAGGGTGAGGTGGTTGTTCGCGCGGTCCGCAATCTCCTTTTTAAGGGATCGAAGGTTGGCCGGATTTCCTTCTCGGTAAGCGGTTCCGCATGCGACCTTGTCGTTGTCCATACCGAAGATGAGCCAGGCGTCTTGTTTCCCGCGCAGGACCGCTTCGTTACTCAGGGCGGAGAAGTACTTCCCGAGGTTCTTGAAACTGAAGTCGTTTTTCGCTTCCTTGAGCTCGATAACCTCGCTCTCATAGGGCTTCTCGATACGGGCGATGAGTTCAAGGACGTCGTGATCGCTGTAGTACAAGATCGCTCCTAACGGTCTCGTGGCTGATATTTAGTCGTAAGATACGACTAAATATCGAAATTAAAGTCATTTTAGTCCAATCTAACGACTAGAAATAAAGATGTTGGACTGTTTATAGGACTAAATACTGTGGAAGGCACGGCTTTAGTCCAATCGCTGTTTGACGGCCCGCCATATCCATAACCCGGAGGTCGTAGGTTCAAATCCTGCCCCCGCGACCAAGAACTTGCAGCTCGTCGGCCTAGCCGGCGAGCTTTTTTGTTATTTCGGGACCGTGTTTTCGGTCCAATTCTCGGCCTCTCAAACAAAATCTCGATCTGTAACATCTAGACCCGATTTGGGCGGCTAGGTGTTACAGACCGAGATATACCGGTGGGTTGGGTCGTGTTTGTCTAAATCTGTAACACGAGGGACGGATTTTGCCGAGTAACTGTTACAGATTTAGATTTTCTAGCAGGCGGGTTTGGTTTGTCTCGATCTGTAACAGATAGGGGCCAAAAGTGGGCCTAGCTGTTACAGATCTAGATTGTTGAGGATGGGCCGAGAGGAATGTCTCGATCTGTAACAGTAAGACCCGGTTTTGCCGCGTAACTGTTACAGATTGAGATAAACCGACGGGCCGCCCCGCCCATCCCCATCCACCTGCCGCTACCTGCTGTCCGCCGATTTCCGTTGCGCTGCTGTATTCCCATGCCATATCCTCTAGACAACTACGCGGCATCATCGCCGCCGCGCCTACAAGAGAGGAATGTCCATGACCGCACCTGCACCCAAGCTGCTCCAGCCCATTACGGTTGGCCCCCTTGAGCTCAAAAACCGCATTATGTTCCCGCCGCTGACCACCGGCTACGAGGAGCGCGACGGTTCCATTGGCGAGCGCAGCCTGGCTTTTTACGAGCGTCTGGCTCGTGGCGGCGTGAGCTACATCGTCATCGGCGACGTCGCTCCCGTCATGACCGCAAGCCCCACGCCCAAGCTGGCGACCGACGCTCAGATCCCCACGTTTAAGGCCCTGGCCGACGCCGTCCACAAACACGGCGCCAAGGTCGCGCTGCAGCTGTTCCACCCCGAGTACGACGTGCCCGGTGTCGGCCGCATGGTCATGGGATCCATGGCTGCCGCCAAGGCCGCGCAGGAGGCCAAGGCCGCCGGCGACGAGGAGACCTTTGCCGCCAAGATGGCCGAGTCCAACGAGATCCGCAACCAGGCCTACGCCAAGCTGCATCACGACATGCAGCACTTTGTGAACGAGGCGAGCGTAGAGCAGCTCACCCAGATTAAGGAGGCCATCGCTGCCTCGGCCGCTCGCGCACAGCAGGCCGGCATCGACGCCATCGAGGTCCACGGCGACCGCTTGGTGGGTTCGCTGTGCTCGGCCATCCTCAACCAGCGCACCGACGAGTACGGTGGTTCGTTCGAGAACCGCGTTCGCTACGCGCTGGAGGTCGTCGCTGCCATTAAGGAAGCCGCGCCGCAGCTGATGGTGGAGTACAAGCTTCCCGTGATCATGGAGAACCCCGACGGCACGCCGCGCGGTAAGGGCGGCCTGCAGCCCGACGAGGCCTGCGAGTTTGCCAAGCTGCTCGAGGGCGCGCGCATCGACATGATCCAGGTCGCGCAGGCCAACCACACCGGCAACATGGGCGACACCATTCCGCCCATGGGCGCCATGCCCTACAACTGGACGCTGCCCGTGGCCGAGCGCGTCAAGGCTCTGGTCTCCGTGCCGGTGGCAACCGTCGGCCGTGTTGTCTCGGTCGAGGCCGGCGAGAAGATTCTGGAAGACGGCGCGGCCGACATCATCGCCTATGGCCGCTCGCTCATGTGCGACCCCGACATTGCGCTGAAGGCCGCCACGGGTGAGCCCATCCGCGAGTGCCTCAACTGCAACAAGGGCTGCGTCGACGCGATTCAAAATCGCAAGTACATCTCGTGCGTGCTCAATGCCGAGAACGGCGACGAGGCGACCATCGCCATCAAGCCGGGCGAGGGCGACAAGAAGATCGCCGTGGTGGGCGGCGGCATTGCCGGCCTGGAGGCCGCGCGCGTGGCGGCCAAGCGCGGCTACGATGTGACCGTTTACGAGGCGAGCGACCATCTGGGCGGCCAGATTGTGCTGGCGGCTGCACCTCCGCGTAAGGACGAGATCATGCGCTCGGTTGAGTACTACGAGAAGATTCTGCCCGGCCTGGGAGTGAAGGTTGAGCTCAACCATGCCGCTACCGCTGAGGACCTCAACGCCGCCGACGCTGCGATTGTGGCCGTAGGCGCACACGACGTGGTCATCCCCGTTCCGGGCGCCGACTCGGACAAGGTCGTCTCGAGCTGGGACGTGCTGGCCGGCAAGGTGGAGCTCAACGGGCGCGTCGCCGTCATTGGCGGCGGTCTGGTGGGCACCGAGACTGCCGAGTACCTGCTGCAGCACGGCTGCGAGGTGGCGATCGTGGAGATGCTCGACAAGATTGCCGCGGGCGAGTCCGAGACCATTCTGCCGCTGATTATGAGCGACTTTGCAGAGCACAACGTGGAGCAGCACGTGAAGACCCGCCTGACCGCCATTACCGACGAGGGCGTGGAGGCTGTTCGCACCACCGAGGACGGCACCGAGGAGCCGGTGAAGATCGCCTGCGATTACGTGGTGATGGCCGTGGGCTCCAAGGCCAACGCGTTTGACCTGGATGGCGTGACGGTGCCCGTGACCTGCGTGGGCGACTGCTCGGGTGAGCGCACCGCCGACATTGCGAGCGCCATTCGCACGGCGTATCACGCGGCCAACGAGCTGTAGTTGAACATCGCGGCCAGGCGGGGCGGTAGCACGGATTCGTCTCGCCCGGCTGTGTCCCGTCGGGTGTCAACCGGTGCGGGGCCTGCAAGCGCAGCAGGTCCCGCCCTTTTTGTTTTGCTCCGGTGGATGGCAATGCGCGGTAATCATGAGGAGTGAGGACGTCTACTGCCTTGCAGATCACTCAAAATTATTGGGGGAGGGGTTAATAACTATATCCTCTATACCAAAGGACATAAAGAGATGCCAATTTTGCTGACAAGCGAATGACGATTAGCTGCGAGTCAGCTACCAGCGTAAATAATCGATAAAGAAATGTCGTAATTTGGTGCCAAATGCCCAGATAACGACGCGTCTACTTTAATTAACTGCTTTGAGCAAACAGTAAAATGCTACTATCTAACTTGCACGTAAGAAAGCAGATTAACGGTTAAGGCTAAGAAGTGGCAGGTATGTCGGAAGCAACTAGGACTCGCACGCATGCGCCCGAGGTTAGGCAGCGCGCCGTCGAGATCCTCCAAGAGGGGGTCGGTCATCGCGCTCTCGCCGCGGAGCTTGGCATTCCCCAGGCCACGGCTCGTCAGTGGGCCCGCGCGTATGCCGTGGGCGGTGCCGACGCCGTTCTCAATGCCGGTTCGCATCATCACACCTATTCGTACGACGTAAAGCTCGCTGTGGTTAAGGACCGTCTGGAAAACGGCTTGACGGTTCGCGAGGCCATGATCAAGCACAAGATTCCCAGCGAGTCTTCGGTCAAGGCTTGGTGCCGTCAGTACCGCGAGAGCGGTGAGTCCGCACTGGTCGATAAGCCGCGCGGTCGCAAGCCGCGCGTTAAAAAGGCGGAATAGCAAACGGGATGGTGCGCCCACAGGGGCGCATTTTTCTTGCCGCCTCTCTGCTCCAAAGCGGACGTGCCCTTACTCCGTACGCCTAAAACTCCCCAGTTGACCGAAAACCCGCTGCCGCTACTCATCAATTGAGCTATAACGTTAAACAATTGCAGCGTTTTTGCATGGGGGAGTGATGGTATGACGCTACTGTATTTCCTTACCCTGTTTCCGCTGGTACCGGCGCTGGGCATGCTGTTCGCGCGCGGCGACCGCGCCCGCGATGCGGTGGGGCTCATAGGTTCCGGCATTATTATGGCGGTGACAGTTGTAGTCGCCGTCATGTTTTTTGGCACGGGTCCGCAGAGCTTTGAGGTTACCCCCGGCACTTCGCATGTGCTCTCGATCATCAGCTCCGCCATCGATGTCATCCTGTGCGCCGTCATCCTGTACAACGCGTACAAATATAGGAACGCGCTCACCACGGTGCTCGGCGTAGTCCAGCTGGTAGGCTCGCTCGCCTTTGCAGCCATGACGCTGCCCGCGGCCGAAGCCGTCACGGCGACGCCACTCTACCTAGACTACATGAGCGTGATCATGGTCCTCGCCGTCGGCATTGTCGGTAGCCTTATCTGCGTGTATGCCCTGGGCTACATGAAGGACTTCCAGGCCCATGACGAGCACGAGGCCGCGCTGCGCGGGCAGACCGCGCCCGACCGTCGCCCGCAGTTCCTGGCGCTTATGTTCCTGTTCCTCTCGGCCATGTTCGTCATCGTGACGAGCGACAACCTTGAGTGGCCGTTCTGCGGCTGGGAAATCACCACCGTGTGCTCGTTCCTTATGATTGGCTACACGCGCACGCCCGAGGCCATCAAGAACGCCTTCACCCAGATCATCCTCAACATGCTGGGCGGTATCGCGTTTTTGGCCGGACTCATGTACCTGCACGTTAACGGCATGCCGCTGACCATCTCGGGCATGATCGAGCTTTCCGGCGCCGGTACCGCGCAATCAGCGCTGCTGGTGATGCCGGTCATCCTGTTGTCGCTCGCCGCGCTCACCAAGGCCGCACAGATGCCGTTCCACACTTGGCTGTTGGGTGCCATGGTTGCCCCCACGCCCACGAGCGCCCTGCTGCACTCGTCAACCATGGTCAAAGCCGGCGTGTTCCTGATGGTCAAGCTGAGCCCGCTCTATGCCATCTATCCCGTGACCGGCTTTATGGTCACGAGCGTGGGCGCCATCACGTTTTTGCTCGCTGCCCTTATGGCCATCTCGCAGAGCAATGCCAAGCGCGTGCTCGCGTACTCCACCATTTCCAACTTGGGCCTCATCAGTGCTTGCTTGGGTGTCGGCGCGCCCGAGGCCGTATGGGCGGCCATCTTCCTGATCCTGTTCCACACGGTGGCAAAGTCGCTGCTGTTCCTGTGCGTGGGCACGGCCGAGCATCATATCGGCAGCCGCAATATCGAGGACATGGACGGTATGTTCAGCCGCATGCCGCACCTGACGCGCCTGATGATGCTGGGCATCATGGGCATGTTTGTGGCGCCATTTGGCATGCTCGTGTCCAAGTGGGGCGCCCTGGTGGCGTTCGCGCAGACCGGCAACGTGCTCATGATTATGGTGCTGGCCTTTGGCTCGGCCGCGACGTTTTTCTTCTGGGGCAAGTGGCTTGCCAAGCTTTCGGGCGTCGACCCCACGGCTCAAAACGTTGAGGTCAATGTCCATAAGACCGAATGGATGGCCCTCAACACCATCGCCGCGCTGCTGATTCTGTGCTGCGTGGCGTTCCCGGTTATCTCGAGCGGTCTGGTGTCGCCTTACTTGGCCATGGTGTTTGGCCGCGTGCCGTACGTTATTGGCAAGGACGCCATGTACCTGATGGTGGTTATCGTGGCGTTTATCGCCGTGGTGCTGCTGACTTCATTCCGCGTGAGCAACAAGCCGCACGTCAACGTGTACCTTTCGGGTGTGGGAACCGACAAATATCGCCATTTCCGCGGCTCGATGGGACACGAGGTGAAGGCCGAAAAGCGCAATTGGTACTCGGAGGACGCCCTTGGCGAGAAGCGTATTGGCCCCGCGGGTAGCGTCGTGTGCTGCAGCATTATCTTGTTTGCGCTGCTGTGTTGCGCGTGGATTGGGCCCGAGCGACTTGCCATGAGTGCGCCCTCGGTGCTGCGCGGCAAGTATTTTGAAGGTTCGGGCGTCGTGGGCATTTTTATTGGCACTGTGGCATTTGCCTTACTGGCGCCGCTTGTGGGCGGCCTGATCGACGGCGTTGACCGCAAACTTTCGGCCCGCATGCAGGGCCGCGTGGGCCCGCGCCTGCTCCAGCCTTTCTACGATGTGGCCAAGCTGCTGCGCAAGGCCCCCGCCAGCGTAAACACCATGGACGATACCTACATGGCGTGCGCGCTCATCTTTACCGTGGTGGGCGGCGGCATCTTTGTGTCGGGTTCCAACACGCTGTTGTGCGCTTTTATGGTGACCCTCGCTGCGATCTTTGTGGTGTTGGCGTCCGCCTCGACGCAAAGCCCGTTTGCCCAGGTCGGCGCCGACCGTGAGCTGCTGCAGGTCATGAGTTACGAGCCCGCCGTTTTGCTGATGAGCGTGGGCCTGTACCTTGCCACCGACAGCTTCGATTCCATCGCCGTGACGGGGCAGTCGGCCCCCATCATCGTGTACAGCGCGCCCATTTTCCTCGCGCTGCTCGCGGTGCTCACCATCAAGCTGCGCAAGTCGCCGTTTGACCTTTCGTACTCGCATCACGCGCATCAGGAGATCGTCCAGGGCGTCGCCACCGAGATGAGCGGCGGCACGCTGGCCAAGATGACCCTTATGCACTGGTGCGAGACAGTGCTGTTTTTGATGTGGGTGGGCATGTTCTTTGTTTGGGACAACCCCGTGAGCTGGGTTGTAGCCCTGGTCGTGATGGCCGCGACGTATTTTGTCGAGGTCCTGATCGACAACACCTTCGCACGCAGCACCTGGCGCAGCTGCTTTAGGCTCGGATGGGGCGTGGCGCTGGTGTTTGGCCTGCTCAACCTTATGCCCATCCTCGTCGACGTGTTTATTTAGGAGGCGGCATCCATGGATCATAAAATGTCGCGCTCGCCGTGGGTTATTCATTACGACGGTTCGAGCTGCAACGGATGCGATATCGAGGTGCTGGCCTCGCTCACGCCGCTGTTCGATGCGGAGCGCTTTGGCGTGGTCAACACCGGCAACCCCAAGCATGCGGATATCTTTTTGGTGACGGGGTCGGTCAATGCCCAGAACCTGCCCGTCGTGCGCCAGATTTACAACCAGATGCTCGAGCCCAAGTGCGTGGTGGCCTGCGGCATCTGCGCGTGTTCGGGCGGCGTGTTCCGCGATGCCTACAACGTGATCGGCGGCGTGGACCGCGCGATTCCCGTGGATGTGTACGCGCCCGGGTGCGCCATTCGCCCCGAGACCGTGATCGATGCCATCGTGGAGGCGTGCGGCATCCTGGACCAGAAAGAGGCCGTGATGCGCGCCGGTGGCGATCCGCTCACCGTGGGCGGTGCCGCAACCTGGGACGGTGGCGTTGAGCTGGGCGAGGACGGGTTTGTGGCTGCGGGGGCCGGGGCTGATGGTGCCGGTGACGGTGTCGAGGCCAACGTGTCCACCAGGTCCGCCGCGCCCGCCGCTGCAAAGGAGGCCGAGTAATGCAAAAGGCTATCTATACCACCGTCGGGATCGACGAGCTCCTGTCGCATGTCCAGGCGCTCAAGGGCGTCGGCGCGCGCTTTGTGCAAATGCACGCCGAGCGCAACGTCGACGACGGCACGTATCGCCTGGTCTATACGTTTATCAACGTTCGTGTTGCTCAGGAGCAGATTGCGCAGGACGGCAGCTATGCGATCGAGAACCTGGTGGTTGAGGGAATTAATCAGTACCAGGAGATTCCGTCCATCAGCTCGTACTATCCGGCAGTATTCCCGTTTGAAAACGAAGCGCACGACCTGTTTGGTCTTGCCATCACCGATATGCAGATTGACTTTAAGGGCTTTTTCTACCAGGTCTCGACTGCCGAGCCCATGAGCGTTATCACGCCCGAGGTGAAGGCCGCGCGCGAGAAAGCCATGAAGGTCCGTGCCGCTGCCGAGGCCAAGGCGCGCAAGGCCGCGGCCGAGAAGGCTGCTACTGCCACGGCCGCTGCGGGGGAGGGCACTGCGGGCGCTGGCGATGCTGCGGGCGCTGCCGTCGCTCAGCCCGCTGCGGCTGCCGGCTCCGATGCTCAGCACGATGAAACTGCTGCGAAGGCCGCGCTCAAGGCTGCCGAGATGGAGGCAAAGCTCGCCGCCATGGATCCCGAGAAAGCGGCCAAGGTCCGCGCGGCGCTTGCCGCCAAGGCCGCCCGCGACAAGCAGAAAAAGGAGGCGTAAGGCCCATGGCACATCGCTCCGTTATTCCGTTTGGCCCGCAGCACCCGGTGCTGCCCGAGCCGCTTCATCTGGACCTGGTGATCGAGGACGACCGCGTCATCGAGGCAATTCCGCAGATCGGCTTTGTGCACCGCGGACTCGAGAAGCTCACCGAAAAGCGTGATATGCACCAGTTTGGCTACATCGCCGAGCGCATCTGCGGCATCTGCGCCGTGGGCCACAGCTGCGGCTATGCCAGCGCCTGCGAGCGCATGCTCGACATCGAGGTGCCCGGCCGCGTGCAGTATATCCGCACCATTTTGCACGAGCTTTCGCGCATCCACTCGCATCTGCTGTGGCTGGGCCTGCTTGCCGACGCCTTTGGCTTCGAGGCGCTGTTCTATCGGTCATGGACCCTGCGCGAGCAGATTCTCAAGATTTTCGAGAGCACTTGCGGCGGACGCGTGATCCTTTCGATTAACGAGATCGGCGGCCTTAAGCACGACATTGAGGATTCCGAGCTGGCGGGTATTGTCCAGACGCTCGACGCTATGCGCCCTGACTACGAGGCCGTGGTGCATACATTTTTGGACGACAATAGCTGCGGCGAGCGCCTGCATGGCGTGGGCGTGATCAGCAAGAAGGACGCGCTGGATCTGTCGATGGTCGGCCCGTTCGGTCGCGCCTCGGGCGTGGATTATGACGTGCGCATGTTCGGTGACGGTGCCTATGCGGACTTGGTTGCGTTTGAGCCGATTGTTGCCACCGATGGCGACTGTTATGCCCGCTGCCAGGTGCGTTGTGCCGAGGTTACGCAGGCCATGGACATTATCAAGGAGCTTATCGGCAAGATTCCGCACGACGGTATCGGCGGGCGTACCAAGCTCACGCCGGCCGACGGCGCGCGCGGCGAGGTTGTGATTGAGCAGCCGCGCGGCGAGGCGTACTACTATGTGCGCGGCAACGGCACCAAGAATCTGGACCGTTTTCGCGTGCGCACGCCGACGTCGCAGAACCTGGCGGGTCTGACACATGCGCTGCAGGGTGTGCTCCTTGCCAACGTGCCCATGATTATCCTGACCATTGACCCCTGCATTAGCTGCACGGAAAGGTAGGCGCGGCATGAGTTTACTGACATTTGCCAAGACGGCCTTGGGTTCTATGGTCAAGCAGCCGGTAACGGTGTGCTATCCGCAGGAGAAGCTCGCGGCACCCGAGCGTCTGCGCGGACATATCGTCAACGACATGGACGTGTGCATCTGCTGCGGCATGTGCGCGCGCCGTTGCCCGGCGGGCGCACTCTCGGTCGATCGCAAGGGCGGTACCTGGTCGATCGATCCGTACGCTTGCGTGGTGTGCGGCGAGTGCATCGAGAGCTGCCCCAAACACTGCCTGACTATGGACACCGCCCGCACCCCAGTCGCGGCGGACAAGACTCCCACGGTAGAAACCAAGCCGGAGTAGCGCGAAGACGGGGCCGGTGGGGCAAAAATGCCCCACCTGCCCCGCGCTTAAACGCGCGGTTGTGCCGTCGCGAACAAAACTATGCCGGATTACGGGGCTGGATAGCGAATCTCCGACCATACAGAAAATCGCAAAAACAAAACCGACGCTCCTATAAGTTGTCAAGAGGCAGTTTGCGGGAGCGCTCTCTCCAATTCGCACAGGAGCTCGTAATACCTCCTCTCCAGTTTCGTCGACCGC
>OFMN01000618.1_pt1 | contig 30442 bp, 36 predicted proteins | sample 1541791 | NCBI WGS metagenome assembly OFMN01 (sample SAMN04209248, study PRJEB22552) | human gut metagenome | biome: gut; material: feces | host: Homo sapiens | place: USA: Oklahoma
CAATCTGGCCCGAAGTGCGGGAGCCCTGGTGCTTGATGGCCTCAAGCTGCATTTTTAAGGCTTTGGCCCGCTCACTGGGGAGGATTTCTTCACGCTGGTTCAGATTGTCCTCCACCATCTGTGTGATGGCTTCATCATCTGTCAGGTTTCGGACGATACAGGGCATATCCGCATATCCGGCAAGCTCACTGGCTTTCTGGCGGCGGTGGCCGGACACGATCTCATAGCCGCCATCCTCACGGGGACGGACGATAGCGGGCTGGGTCACGCCCTTGTCCTTGACGCTGGACACCATAGCCCGCATTTCTTCATCATCCCGGACTTCAAAGGGATGGTTCTTGAAGGCGTGGAGTTCGTTCAGCTTGATATAGACGATCTGCTCCTTGCCCCGGCGTGGAGCATCCTTTGGCTTTTCGGGTCCTTTCGGAGCGGGAGCGGCCTGTATCGTTGGAGCCGTTTTTTTCTCCGGTTCCTTTTTGACCGCCTTTTCCGGTTTCTGTGCGGGAGCTTTGGACTTCGGGGCTGCGTCCTTGTCCTTATTTGCTTTCGGGGGACGGCCCCGGCGCTTCGGCTGTTCCGGCTCTTTGGGTTTTTCCTCTGCTTTTTTCGGAGCCTCCGGCTGCTTTTCCGGTTTCTCCGCTTTTGCCGGGTCAGGCTTTTCCACGCCGGGAGCTGCCGCCCGTTCCTCGACTTTCTTTTCCTTCATAATTTCAGCGAAGTTATAGACAGAAACCTGTGGGTTCTTTACCTCTGGTTCCGTCTTTTTTTCCGGCTTCGGGGAAACGGAAACCTTCCCCGGCTCTTTTGGGGGAGCGGGAGGCGTTTCCTTGCCCGGCTCGCTATCCGTTACCGGCTGTTCCGGCGTTTTTGTGGTTTTATCATCTGCCATAAGCATTTACCTCCTGTTTTTTGGCATGAAAAAAGGGGCTCAACTTTTCAGTCAAGCCCCCGTGGGAAGTTCCTCCTTTCTCCGCCATGATACAAAAATACCGCCCGTAGTCTCGTTTGGGCGGTACTTTGTGTAAGATTGGCAGTCCATTATTAAGTTTTTTATTATGTTCCCTTTGTACACCGTTGCAAAGAATTTATTATAATCACCAAATTTCCTGCAAGTGATAATGGAACTCATAATTTCATGAGGTGCAGGCGGATTCTTCATTATAAGACTGAAGTAATCCTTCTCAAAAACATGATAAGCCGGATCATCAAGATGAGATTTAATTTCTGCAAGAAGTTCCTTATTAATCTTTGAATTTTTATTGTTAATCTTTTCCTTATAACTAAAAAGATTTTCACACGTGTGAGAAAACGGTGCATGACCTATATCATGCAGCAGGCAGGCCAAAAGGAATGAATATTTATATTTTTTTACTATTTCTGCATCTTTATCATCACAGTTATTCAAAAATCCTTGAATCGCTTTTTGACCTAGATGATAAACGCCAATAGAATGAATAAATCTATCATGTCTTGCAGATGGATATAAAACTCGATAGCTGGTCTGTTCTATCCATTTTAACCTTTGAAATTCTGCCGTATCAATTATTTTCCAAAACGGTTCTTCCAAACGTATGTAACCATGTATAGCATCTTTTATACTTTTTACCTTCAAATTCTATCCTCCAACACTTTTTGTGAAACAGTTTGCATCTCATTTATTACGACCTTTGGTAATCCCATTTTAAAATATCTGCTGAGTTTGTTTGATAATACATATTGGTCATAGGAATCAGTCATACATACATTGATTTCGTTCACAGACTTTACAAAAAAAGGATAGTCCTCTGCGAAATCCAATATATTCATATAGTTTAAACAGGTAAAATAATTAAGATGATTCAAATTTGAACCTAAAAGAGATTCAAACATAAATAACTTATCAACATTAATTCGATCATCTCCCTTTTCCAAAGCCGCAAGGAGAAAGTTCCCGATTATTGATTCGCTACTAATCATTTTACACATAGTTCTATAAGCTCCATTCTTAAAATATCGATATATATATCATAACACTTTTCCATAATAATGTCAACATATTTTTATGTAAATTTTACAATTCCCATGAATTAATCCGTACTAATTTTGATAAAAAGTATGAACAATACGCACAAATTCCATTGTTTGTCATTTCACATTCAATTCTGCCAGAGCACAATTCTCAAATCAATTGCAAATAAAAAACGACAACCTATTGTCGAAAGCTGTCGTTTTTACTGTATAGAGAATACGATATTCATGAGCATCATATGAATCATCGCCTTGAAATCCAGGCTGTGGAAGATGAAACTCTTCAAAGGGAAGTTCTAGAATCTCCGCAACTTCAGATACACCTGATCCCACCTTACCACAAAGGCCTAGAACTATAAATTCCTTTTGCACATTATATAAATGTTCATTAATTTTATATGACGCAGATTCTTTAAAATCAAAAATACTCATAATAACATCTGCCTTTCTATTACAAATAGTAACTATGCAATTAATATACTACAATACTTTTTATCCGCACTTTTCTGCATTCTAACCATCTTCACGAGGAATATATTTCCTAACTTTTGGTAAGACAGCAAGAAAAAGTTACAAATAACAATCTAACTTTTTTAGTATAGATATAACGTCAATTATTAACTTAAATCTATTGAAATAAATTGATCAAGTGAGTAATTATCTCGTTTAAGTTTTGTATGCTTAAGCATACCCTCCAATGTCTGATAACTTAAGTCCATGCCACATATTTCTGTATATTCTTCTTCAAGCAAAGTAGCGACCCTTATTGATTGATAATTGTGTTTAAAACCTCCAAATGACAAATCTCCAGTAAACGATCCAACATTTTTAATTATGTTAAACTTTCCCTGTAGAATGCTATCGAGGGTCCTTTCGCCCTGATGTCCGAAAGGCGTATGACCTATATCGTGACCCAATGCAATAGCCTCAGTTAGATACATATTTAGTCCTAACCCCTCCGCTATTCCACGAGCAATCTGTGAAACAGCTTGAGTATGAGTCATTCTCGTTCTATAATAATCTCCTTTAGAAGCACTAAAGACCTGCGCTTTATCTACCATTCGCCTAAAAGCCTTTGAATGAACTATGCGTTCATAGTCACGCTGAAATTCCCCCCTATGCTGCATTGGTGCACGAAGATTATATGCCCTTTCACAATACTCGTTTCTTTGAGCCAAGACAGCAAGACCATTCTCTGAGTCTATATTTTCATATCTTTGTCCTTTGGATTTTTCTTCAAACGGTTTGTTAATTATAAAATCTATTTGTTTGGCAATTAACTCCGATTCTTCTTTTAGCACATATTCATCTTTTCCAAAGTCATCAGAAAGGCTTAATTCAGACAATTTGCAAATATTCTTGATTGCCGTTCCATAATTGAGTTTTGATTTAATGTTAAATTTTATACTAAATCCCTTATCATTATGAGATATTGTTCCCGTGCCAAGATACGAATAAATAATTTTATCATTGTCGTGTATTAGGGCAATTAAAAAATAACTGCTATCAATACAAGCTTTACTGATTTCTAGCTCATTTTCAGCATTAGAACTCAAATTATAATAATAATTCTTTCTCTCATCAAAAGAGTTTCTAAAATATTCAATAGGTTTGCAACCTTCTTTTAGTTTTATATAAATAATTTTATTGCCCATAAAATCCACCTATTCTTCACTATATTTCCCATTTCAAAAATATAAACGAGCGTGCTGCAATGTATAAACTTTCCACACAAAGATGATTTACAAAATTTGTGAATGTCCTTTAGAAATATGCTCTAATTTTCACCTTTAAACCAAAGATAGAGGTGTTTTGAAACTATAAATAGAGCAATATATCGCATATTCATCTTAGCTTAATTTTATCATAATATGACAACTTAAAATATAAATAGTAAAAATAAGTGCTCATAATGTCAAAATTATGACTTTAAGTCAATAAACTTCCCCTCACAGTCAATATAATCTTTCGCCAACTGCTTCGCCTCAGCCAAACTGTTCTCCAGTATCTCAAAACCCACAGCCGCAGAAAAGTTGTCGATCTCAATACGTTCGGTCTCGTCAGCGAAAACCTGTATCAAAAATCCCTCACAGAGAATATCTCTGCCTTTCTTGTCAACTCTGGGGATATATTTGTCTGGCGTAATTCTCACATAAAAATCCTTGTATCTCATTTGACCACGCTCCTTAAAGTTTCATCTGAAAATCATCATCTTCGTCAAATTCCTCGTCCATATCTTCATCAAAATACTGTTCGCAACCCGACCTTTCAAGTGCCGCCCTCAGATAGCTAGTATCCATATCGTTCGCCTCATATCCCTGATTTATGACGTTGTAATAATAACTGGTCGGCGGCGATATCTGTCCTTTGTTCATCAAGTACGCCATGCACTCTTTCTTTTCTCCGTCTACCTCTATCTCAAACAGCTCCTTGCGGTAAAGATTCGGAAAGCCCTCATATTTGTCAAGACTGTACTCATCTCGTCCGTCTATCTCCCATATGAGTACGGGAACTTCCGATTTATCATTCGGCACGATCGTCGCAACACCTCTGAATTCAAGCTCGTATCCTTTCAGCATCTCCTTGCTTACGATCTTTGAATTTGGACAGCGGTATGCCATTTGTTCAAGATTGATGTTACTTCCATAGGCGATATATAATCTTCTGTATTCCATAAAAACTCCTTTGCAATTTTACATACTCATTTCAAGTTCCTCTTCAACGCCCTCACATTGGCTCTCTGTGGGCTCGTTGTTTTCTTCGGGTACATTTTCGGCTTGTGTGCTGTTGCCGCTTACAGGCTCGGCACGCCGCTCACGAGCCGCTTGTTTTTCAAGCTCTCGTTTTTTTTTTAGCCTTGCCCTTGCAGCAATGCCGTCCTCCGGGTGCCTCCATGCAATATCGCCTTCCAGATGTTTCAGCAAGTGAGATCTGCAATTCTTGAATTCTTCACCTATCAGCCCCAGATTCAATAGCCATACCCGAAAGCTATACCGCATATTATCACTTTGAGAAACGTGAGGAGAACAGTATTTCTTTGTCATTGCCGCATTGCTTATGGCTAATGCAAGCACGATCTGACTTCTTACCTCACCGGCATGAAGTGAACCATTATACGCTCTTATCTCGTAATGTCCGTGCTGAAAAAAGCTGTGAAGATTGCAAATAACATATCGGCTGTTCGAGTAATGCTGAAACTGCTCGCTCATTCTGCCGTGATACCAAAGCCGCTTTATCGTTTCCATATCGGTAGGTTTCTTTTGGTTTATCTCTTTGATAAATTCCTTGTCCATTTTGCGACAGTAACTTTCACGAGCGGTCGAAACCTGCAAAGCGTCCCACAGAAAATCTTCTTTGCTTGCAAATATGTTTACTAGGTTTCGTATCTGTTGAGGTGTGTAATCGTCCGCTGAAATATGGATATGTGTTCCTGCACAGTACCGAGGACCTGTTACCCCGCCTGCACGGCGTAACGCTCTGACAACTTCCTGCAAAAGCGGAATATCCTCATATTCCAGCACAGGAGAATTCATTTCCACGCTGTAAGACTTGGACGCTCTGTCTCCGTTTGAGTTATAGCAGTTGATACTTCCGTCATAAACTACAGCCCACTTTCTGTTCTTGGCGTCTGTTACAACGTATTTATCATAGCTTCCACCCTCGTGTTCAACACGCCCGTCAAGGACATTTGCCATAGCCTTTGCCGCCTGACTTCGTGTAAGTCCAGTCATTTCGATCTCAATGCCGTATTTTCTCGTTTTTATGCCGTCAAAGTTTGATGACAATGTTACACCTCCCAACAAAAACAGCCTGCGAATATATCGCAAGCCGTAAATTTTGATCGTTATTCAATTTCCTTTCTGACCTCATACCCACCTTTAAAGATCACCAGTATCTCCGTCTTGCTCAGAACCTTCACACATTCTATCAGCTTTCTGATAAGCACATTATCAAATGTTTCCAACTCAAACTTTTCATGCTCTATCATATCTATTATCTTATCAAGCTTGGCTTGAGTTTCGGCGGAAGTTTGATTTTTTGATTTCAGCATTGCAAGTCTTTCACTCAGGTTTTGCTCTTCCTTATACAGCTTTTCAAACTCGCTGTCCAGCTTGTCCTCATCACAGCCGCCTGTTGCTATGAGACTTATCAGATCATTTCTTGCCTTGTCGATCTTTTTAAGCCTTTTTTCGATCGCTGCGATCTCTTCCAGCCCATGACATTCAAGCACATTGCTGATATTCGCTTTTAAGATCTTTTCAACGTCGTTCCCACAAGAGTAGTAGTTATTTATCGCTCGTATTATAGCTTTGTGGAGCTGTTCTTCCTTTATCGTGGGAGAATCTGGGCAATATCTTTTGCCGTGTTCCAGCCGGCTTATACACCGCCAGACTATTAACTTTTTCCTTCTTGAAGTCCACGTTGTACGGCGGTAAGGCGTGCCGCATTTTCCGCAGATAAGCAGTTCGGTAAGAGCATATTTACTGCTGTATTTTCCTTGCTCGGTAGTAGTTTTATCGCTGATTTTACGCTTAGAACTTCGCCTTGCAAGCTCCTGCTGAACTCTATTGTATGTGTCACGGTCGATTATGGGTTCATGATGATCTGTCACAAGATACATCGGGCGTTCGCCGTGATTTTTAACTATCTTGTGAGTGATACAATCTGAGGTAAAAGTCTTTTGCAGAAGTGCGTCGCCTGCATACTTTTCGTTTTTCAAAATGCTGCGGATAAGTGATTCGTTCCATACTTTATTTCCCTGTGAAGTCAAAATACCTTTGTTCTCGAGGAGCTTTTTTATCCTGCTCATGCTGTATCCGTCGAGAAACAGCGTATATATCAGCCTTACTGTTTCAGCCTCTTCGGGTACTATCTCCGGTTTTCCGTCTGCTCCTTTTTTATACCCAAGCAGATATTTATACTGGAACTGCACCTTGCCCTCACGGTAGGCTTTTCCTTTGCCCCAGCTTACGTTTTTACTTATGGATTCTGATTCTGCCTGAGCAAAACTTCCATACAGAGCTATCATAAATTCCGATGTCATAGTTAAGGTGTTTATGTTCTCTTTTTCAAAAATAACTCCGATACCCAAGTCTTTAAGTTGTCTGACATATTCAAGACAATCCACGGTATTTCGTGCAAATCTTGATATTGATTTGGTGATCACAAGATCTATCTTTTTGTTCCTGCACATTCTTATCATGCGGTTAAACTCGGTTCTTTTCTTCGTCTGAGTTCCGCTTATACCCTCATCTGCAAATATCCCCGCAAGCGTCCATTCCTTTTTTCTGTTGATAAGATCGGTGTAATATGCGATCTGGACCTGATAGCTGTTCTGCTGTTCTTCCTGAGCCGTAGATACTCGGCAGTATGCGGCAACTCTTAACTGGTGGTATTTATCCCTGCTTTCCGCTGTTTGCACTTTCGCAGGAATTATCGTTACATTCGGCGCTGTGGACATTTTTCTCATTCCTTTCCGTAATATTCTTAATACGTATTCCGTTAATAAGCTCAACCTCTATGACACAAAAATGGCTTATCCAAATTCGTGAAACACACGCTTTAAATAAGCCAATATCGAGTGTATTTAATTGTTTGTGATTCTCAAGCAAAGCCTTGATTTCCTCTGTTTTCTGCGGGCTGTCATTGTAAGTGCAGCAATCATATTTCATCTCGGCAAGTTTGAAAATTTCGGATTTTACTCTGTCAAAATCCACTTGCGGAGAATCTGTCATCTGATTGATCTCATTCTGTTTTCGTATCACATCCGCAGTAGGTGAATATGTGCTTATCTCGCCGCCCGATTCCAACAGACTTGGATTTGCTATTGCCGAATTAATAACATTAAGTACAGCACCTATGATCATTTGATCTGTAATCCGATATTCAAGCTTGTAACAATCGTGATTTTTGCAATCCCAATGCTCATACTTTGAATTGCCGCCTATCCTTGAAAGTTTGTGACCGCATTCGGCGCAGTATGTAACATTTCTAATTTCCTGTAAATCATCGGATATCAGATTAAGCGTGGTTGCTTTTTTAACCCGCTTTTCATTTGCTTGTCTGAAAATGTCCTCGGCGATCAATTGCGGATATTTCTCAGTTCCAAGATATCTCTCATTTTCGATTATTCGCTTGACCATGTTTTTGTTCCACTTATCCGAAATAGCATTGTAACGAATTTTCTCTGACTGCATAAGCTTTGCAATCTCAGACAAACTTCTGCCTTTCAGATACTCGTCAAATATTGTAACAACTGCGTAAACTTCTTTTGGCTCGGTTGTTATCTCGCCGTTTTTCATACAGTAACCGAATGGGATTGTACGATTCTTTGCCATGACGTTGCCTCCTTTCAGACTACAAGAATATCACATTTTTCCCTGAAAAGCTATTACCAATAGCAACAAAAAAATGCCTTGCGATTTGACTTGCAAGGCATTTAGATTCAGTTATAACAACTTTTCATAATCTCGTCCGGAATACACAACTCTCGCTATCGTTACAAGCTTTTTGTCTTCGTCTATCCAGTAAAACATAATATAATTATGAACTATAAGCTTACGATACTCATGCTTCAAAGGCTTGACCGGAATATACATCGGACACTTATACGGCATATTTGCCAAATCTTCGGCAGATTCAGCCATTTTCTCCGCAAGTCTTTCAGCGGCATCCGGATTTGCAAGCTTTACGCCGATATATTTTGCAATATCGACCATATCGCGTCTGGCAATCGGTAAATATTCAATCGTATACATTATTCTCCTCTCGCCGCCGCTTTCATTGCGCTGAGAACATCCTTTGAAGAAAAACGTTCGCCTGTTTCCTCAGCTTCTCTTTCAGCTTCTGCAAGCTTGAAATACACGTCGCTTTCAAACTGCATTTTCTCAAAAGCCTCCATACTCATAACGACCATATCGCCATATCCGTTTTTAGTGAGGAAGACGGGTTGTTCAGTTTCATGCACGGTTTTTGAAATATCCGCAAAATTGTTTCTTAGATCCGAAACGGGTCTTATCATATTCATATCCATAATCATCGCCTCCTGAATATATTTTATCATAATTATGCTAAATTGTCAATGTGCTTTATACATTTTCTTTGAATTTTAATCCGCCGATCAAATGAAACTCCAACTCATGTTGATCTATAACCACAATCTTCTCAACTATACTCTCAAATGCCGTTTCTTCAAACTCTGTCATAGGATTTTCTCTTTTCTCAAAGAAGTCGATCAGCATATCTATCTGATCAAGTGTTTCGTCCTCATCGTCTGAGCGTGTAAGCTTTTTCAGTTCTGCTTGCAGTTTGTTGATCTTTGCCGTAAGCTCAGTAGTCTGCTCAATGTATTTAGCCTCGTCAAGAAAGCCTTTTGTTTTAAGTCTTGCAAGGACGTGAGTTTGTTCTTTGAGCTTGGCGATTTCTTTGTGAATGTCCATTACTTGTGTTTTACCGTTGAACTTTTTAAGTTTCAAATCCTGCAATGATGTTTGAAGAGGTACAAGAATTTGCTTATAATTGAATAATAGTTTGTTGTATAGTCTTATAAAACTTTGCTTGATAAACTTTTCCTCAACTCGTTTATTCATGCACAATTCTGCTAAATTATCGTGTTTGCGGCAAACCCAGTATATTTTATTTCTACTATCTTTGCGTTTGTATTTTGTTCCACAGTTGGCACATATCAGTTTTCCTCTGAACGGTGATTCAGACACTATATTTTTATGTTTTCTGCTTTCAATCAATTTTTGAGCTTTTTCAAATATTTCTATCGAAATTATTGCTTCATGAGTATTCTGAATACAATATTTGTTTAATTGTCCATTGTTTTGAATCTTTCTATATGGAAGATTATTTGTTGTAAATGTTTTTTGATAGACTGAATCGCCAATATATTTTTCGTTGGAAAGAATATATCGAATGCCGTAATAACTAAATTTATCTTTATACACTTTGTACTTGCTCTGACAGATTTCTGAAATTCGCTGATAACCAATACCATTCAAAAACATATCAAAAATTTCTTCCACAATCTGAGCTTGAATTTTGTCAATAATCAATGCGCCATTATTTAACTTAAAACCAAATGGTGCAGAAAAAACATTTACAATTCCTTTTTCAAATCTTTTTTGATAACTCCATTTCAAGTTTTTTGAAATGGATACCGATTCCTCCTGAGCCAGACCGCCCATAATGGTTATCATCATTTCATCAGTCAGTTTTGCGGTATCAATGTTTTCTTTCTCAAAGAATACTGTTATTCCAAGGCTTTTAAGCTCCCTTATATTTTTCAGACAATCCTTAGTGTTTCGGGCAAATCGGCTGATAGACTTTGTGTATATCCTGTCTATCTTACCTTTCCGACAGTCGCTTATCATTCGCTGAAACTCATCACGCTTGTCCTCACGAGTACCTGTTATTCCCTCATCTGCATATATGTCAACAAGCTGTTCTCTGTCAGACTTTTCGAAAGCTTTCTCGTAATATCTTGTCTGAGCCATAAAGGAATTAAGCTGATCTTCGCTGTTTGATGACACACGGCAGTATGCCGCACAGCGGAGCTTATGGTTTTGTTCTTCTGATATTGTCGGCTGTATTATCGTTACCGTTGTCATTTTCTCACCTCCGTTTTACCAACAATGATACCACAAATCTTTATGGAATGGTATCACTATACTTGATAAAATTACTTATCCGAATCTGTGCAGTTTTCACGTTTGTCGGCTTGTCCTGCGGTTATGCACAAAGCCATTGCAAATACGCCGACTGTACCGCCTATGATTAATCCGATAATAAATCCTAACATTTCAATTTCTCCTTAAGCTGCGTCTTTTGATGACGCAAATTCTTTGTATATATCTTCTGTATTTCTGTTGATGTAATTATGCTTTTCGCTTTCTTTAAGAAGTTTATCAAGCTTATCTGCGAATATCCTTGCCATAAAGTCGTTATACTCTGCCTGTCCGAACTTAGTCATCAAAATCCACTCCTATGCTTATTTTCATCGCTTTTTCTACTTTTTCCATAAGTTCAAGATCAACCGAACCCACATAATTTTTCAGACGATATCTGTCTATGGTCCGTATCTGCTCTGCAAGAACGATCGAATCTTTGGGCAATGCTTTTGAACCCTTGATATGGATATGCGTGGGAAGATGATTCTTTTGGGCTGTGGACAGCGGAAGAACCACGAGGGTGGGGCTGTACTTGTTTCCCACATTATTCTGCACTATCAGCACAGGCCGTATACCTCCTTGTTCCGAACCGACAACGGGATCAAGGTCTGCGTAAAAGATATCACCTCGTTTGATCAGCATTTTCCTTCACCTTTTTCTTTAGAGTTTCAAAAACTTTCTTATTCCTTATACAGCTATGAAACGGACAGAACAGCACATTTGTATCTCTGACATACCACACGCAGCCGCAGCATGGATGCTTGTCCGATAATCTGATTGTAGGAGCAGGAATATATACTCCAAATTTATTATATTCGTACCGAAAATCTGATTTTTCAGGCTTAACTTTTTCGCTCATATATCAGCCTCCTGACTTTTGTTAATTTATATGTAACAGGCGGTCTGCAAAAGTGTGCAAACCGCCTTTAATTCGTTTTGCCTTCGTCCGATCCATTTTGTTTCGGACGTTTTCCGCAATATTTATCCCCGATACCCGTTGCGGCGGAACTCTGCAGGCAATCGACAGCGTATCGATCTCATGGGCGTTTCACCCGCTCTTTTAGCCCCTACTGGGAAGTATCATTATCCTCACACGTTTCATCGCCTTTTCGGAAAGCTGTTCCGAATTTTGAAACGTCACATTTATCGCTCATCCTTTCGGAGTCTTGGCGTGTGGTTTCTTTGGCTGCCGAGATTTCATACCAGCCGTGTGATCAACGTACTTGCAGAGTTGATATTCTATTGTCAAGTTACTTGGAGCTTTTATTCTCCTTACACTTGTATAGGGGTAGAAGTCTGGTATTTAACAACCGTTTTTTATTGTGATCTCAAAAGTTTGTTAAGCTTGCACAAAATCCTACGTTTCTTTTTGTGAATATTTTGCTGAGTGGTATGTAGAAAACAAGCGACCTCGTTTTCCGTTTTATTTTCAAAATATATTGCAAAGATCAACCTTCGTTCATCCTCTGAAAGTTCATTCAGACAGCTATACAGCTTTTCGCATTTAATATTTTGTATCACTCTTCTTTCGACGTCGTCATTTTCTGTTCGGAACTCCTGAAAGTTTTCAAGTTCTCCGTTAATGTTTCCTTTCAACGCAGAGAACTGGATCTCGTGCTTATAGAACGATTTATTGTTGTCATCAATATTCCATTGGGTTCTATTGTAATATGTGCGGATCTTTTCGCTTACTTCAATTTCAACGTATCTTTTGGTTATAGTGTCATAAACACTTACTATGTTTTTGCTCATTTTTTATTCCTCCGTTTTGATTTTCTTGTTCTGAATCAAAACGAAGGCTTATGGATATTTGGCTATGTATTGCTGCCAGTATTTAAAAATGGGCATAAAAAAACTCCATTTCTGCTCTTAAAGCAAAAATGGAGTTAACAAAAATAAAAAAATAGAAACCGACACTAGCTTTAAAAGCTACTTGTCAGGCTTCTACTCCGATTTTAAACAAACGTGTGATGCTTGTACTAAGTAATTAATATTATTTAATGGTTTTAACGTTATTGTTTCTCGGCATTTCCAACACTTGATCATAACTGCAAAGTTTGTACCGAAATAACTATTCTCGCCTTTTCCTGTTATTACATCAAAAAGTCTGCCACCACATATTGGGCAGCGTATATGATGTATATTATCTATTGTCAATCTATCAATCCTCCGACGTTTAGCTGGTAAGCTAAACTGATGCTAAATAAATTTGCGGCATAAACCGCAAAATTATTTGTTCATTTTTGAAGTTGGTCTATGAAATCAAGCCAATCTTTTTCTGTTGCACTATTTTCCTGTGCTTTACGAATCGCTTTTGTTACAATATTATTGCTCTTTAGATATGTAATAATGTCCGGACTAATTGTATCATTTGATGCTGCATAGAGATCATATATTTTATGTGTTTCCGCTTCGTCCAAGTGCAATTTATTAATCATTCGGTCAAGCACTTCAATAGTTGGATTGCTTCTTGCTCCGCTTTCAAGTTGACTGAGATATGCTGTAGATATCCCAATCTGTCTTGCGAGTTCTTGCTTGGTCATAGAGTGTTGTATTCGTTTCTCGGATATGAACTGACCGAATCTGAGTTTGTCAGTCATGTTTTGTGTTCTTTACTGAACTACGATTTTAAAAACAGAAACACCTGCAAAATCGTACAATTCAGTATATTGATCAAAATTTTTTACATTTGAAGCTCTCCAAGCATTTATAGTCATAAAAATTCTCCTTATTAAATTTCATATGATGCATGAGTCTTATTTAATTATACGTTTTACATTATCGATGTCAACAAAATTGGCATAAGGTGAAGATGTTTAGCACGAAATGCAAAGATCAGAAAACTAACATAATATGCTTGACCTTGTTGTTTTATTATGGTAAAATAAAAAAGAACCCTGATACAAATTCAGAGTTCTAAATTGAATTATTTTTTTGACTTTCCTATAACCTCAATGAAATACGCTAAATGCTCACGTTCTGCGTTGTCCATCTTTGCCATTATTTCTACAGCGTCGCCTATAGTCATTTTATTTGTTAGCTTTATTGCAAAGTGTCATTAAGATTTGTCCTGCTTGCACTTTTGCCGAGAATATAATCTGTAGTAACGTTATAAAAGTCGGCAAGTCGATACACAACTTCTGTAGGTGGGACAGTTAATCCTTTTTCATAGTGAGAAATCGTGCTAGGAGAAAGATGAAGATGTTTTGCTATATCTGTTTGTGTTAGAAAGTTTAGCTCTCGCAGATTGATCAAGATTTTGGCGATAATGAGCTTTTGTTTTTCGCCAAAAACATTTGAGCTTTTAACTCGCTTTTTCATAATATACGATCCACCTACCTTTCCGATTCCAACATTTTTATTATAGTATAAATATATTTAGAAGTCACAAGTTTATATTATTTATAACAAATCGGCGAAATTTGTCGATTATTTATATTGTGAATATAATTGATGTGATTTATACTACATTATAAGGAGGAAATACATATGATCAGAGTAGCAATATGTGATGATAATAAAGTATTTGTTAATAATATGTCACAAGCTGTCAAATCCGAATTTAAAAGACAGAATAATGAAGATATTGAGTTAGAAACTTACATTTCAAGTGAATTGATGTATCAGCACCACTTAATAAAACCATTTGATTTGGTTTTTCTTGATATTGATATGCCGGAGCCGGACGGTTTTCAATTAGCAGCTAAGATTTCAAGTTCAAACGACTGTTACATAATTTTTGTTACCAATCATCCTGAACTGGTTTATGATAGTCTTTATTTCCGACCACTGAATTTTATAACCAAAAGCAATGATTCTTTTTTCACAGAAAAACTACATAGTGTGGTTAATCAGCTCTTCAATGAAATGAAGCAAAACACAATTATTATTTTGGAAAATAAAGAAGTCGGAAGAGTTCCGCTGCAAATAAAGAACATTTATTATATTGAGAGCAGTAAACATTATGTTATCTATCATTCAGAACATAACGAACCGATAAAGATCAGAGGTAATATTGGTGAATTGGAGATTCATTTTTCTCAATATGATTTTGCTCGGATACACAAGAGTTTTCTAGTTAATCTTCGTCACATTTTTAATATAGATAGAAATAAAGACGAGATAATTTTTAAGCAAGGCTTTAGATTAAATATGAGTAAAAACTACAAACAAACTGTTGATGAGAAATTAACACAGTATTTGAGGAAGACAAAATGAAGAACTTGCTATGGAAATGCTTTGAGCTTGTGATTAATTATTATCAGGGCTTTATTATGACATGGTTTGTGTATAGATTTCTAAATCCTAAATCTCTCAAACAGGCAAAAACATTTCTTTCGATTTTTAGTATCATATTTGGAACAACCATAACCCTGTTAAATCACATCACTTTATATGAGGGATTTACAAGTACTTTATATTTAGTTATATTGTTGGTATATGCCATTATTGCCTTTAACGACAGTATTATTAAAAAACTACTATCAACGATCATTCCCAATATTATTCTGCTGCTTATCACTTCTGTTGAACTTAATTTATTATCATCTCTAAATAGAATAAGCGTCAAGGACTTGATTACAAATGATAATAGCGTAAGATTCATGACTTTGATTGTAATCCAGATTTCTCTTTGGATCTCCTTGAAAATTATAATCAAGCTGTTCAAATTCTCTGACAGTTATACAATATCAGATTGGTCTCCGATTATCACAGTATTAATATCTTCCTTTATTCTAGTATCACTTCTCCATGTACTTTCACTCAATGCGGATGATACGCAAAGAATATACATCAATTTATCATACCTGGTTATCATTATACTGAATTTCCTAATGTTTTACGTTATTTATTCACTCTTCTTCAAGAATGCTCAGATAAAGAATATGAAGGTACTATCCGTAAAAGAACAGTATATGGAACAGTATGTTAATAATGCGGAGACTCAATACGAGCTGATCAGAAAAATAAGGCACGATATAAAGGATCAACTTACCACCGTTTATGAATTGCTCACAAGTGGCAAAACCGAAGATGCTTTGGAATTTATTGAACAATCCAACGGCATTGTTAAAGCTACAATGACATTTGTTCAAACCAATAATCCAGTTGCAAATGCAATAATCAACTCTAAATTGTCTACTGCATCAACTTTAGGAATAAAGGTGTCATGTATTACGGTAAATGACTTTGTAGGTATCAATGAGCTTGATCTATGTGACTTATTGAGCAATACTTTGGAAAATGCGATCACAGCCTGTGAAGCTATGCCGCCAGATTTAAACAAGTTTATCTATTTGGAAATCAGTAAAGAAAACAACATTTATACATTTATAGTGAAAAATTCTCTAGATAAGTCTGTTATTAGCGAAAATCCAAAATTAAAAACCACAAAGAAAGATATCATAAACCATGGACTTGGCACTTCTATTATTAGGGACATAGTAAATAAATACAGTGGAAGATATGATTACTATGAAATTGACAATGCTTTCTGCTGCTCTATAATCTTAGAAACTTAACTCATATGATAGCTCGGCTTATGCCGAGTTATTTTTTTGTGCCTGAAAACTGCACAATATGCCAAAACGCTTGACGAAAGATATTTTATATTGTAAAATTCAAAAAAAGCAAGGTGAAAATTATGAATTACTTGGTATCTCAGATTGTTAATTTTATTACGGAACAAGATGTAATCAGTGATGAATCAGATGTACAAGACTTTTATAGATATGGAATAGAAATAAGTATTTCATCGTTACTTAACATAGTTCTTGTTGTAATAGCAGGTATCCTTATTCATCATATAATCGAAAGTATTGTTTTTCTTACACTATTTATACTTATCAGATCATTCACCGGAGGCTATCATGCCGACACATACTTTAGGTGCAATCTATTGATGTGTACTACATTCATATTAACCGCTTTAGCCAATAGTATATTTTCTAATAAATTCTCCCTATTGATTATTATTGTTTTAATCTGTGTTACTGAACTGATAGTTTCTATCTTGGGTCCTATAGAGAATAAGAATAAACCAATTGATGATTCGAAAAGAATAAAGCTTAAAATAATAGGGATAGTTATAACTTTAATAATTAATTGTACCGGATTGTTTCTTTCGAGAAGTTATCTAGGTACAATGATTATATTAACAACTTTTTTAATTGCCTTGCTCATGATTGCAGCAAAGATTAAAGAGAGAGGAAGTGATTAATGTGAAAAGTTTAAAAAAACTACTAGCTGAAATGATTCAGAAGATTGCAAAACATACAGCAATTTTGGCTTGTGGAGCAGCTTCGGCATACGGTGGATATCAGACTAAAGAGCCAAAGAACATCTACAAGAGATAAGCATCAAAAAACACAATTCAAAAGATTGGCATATTCGACTATTACGATCTACACTAGTATAGTTTTGAGCTGAATTAATCATTTTGTGCAGGAAGAAGATTGATTCAAAGGTTTTCAAAGTACTGTAATACTTGTCATAGCAAGTATAGAAATTGTCTTTTACTTTGCTTAAAGATGGTTTTTTTAGAATACAGACTTTAGGTCGGGAGTATTGCGTTTGTCTTATGATGAAAGCAATAAAAAATTTCAAGGAGGTTTTCAATATGAAACTTAAGAAGAAAATTGCGGCTATGGGTGCTGCTGTTATGATAATGGCTTCTATGAGTGCTATAGGTGCTAGTGCGTATCAAGCATCATATGAGGATAGTTATCGAATTATACTTGCATATACGTCTTATACTCCAAGCGAGACAGATTCAGTGGGAACGGTAACGAATCTTTCAACTACAAAAACAAATTACTCTGTACAGTCAACCCTTTATTACAAGACTTCTGCAGCAAAAATCGGTTCTTATACTCCTTCTGGATGGAAAAAAGGTACGCTGTCCAAAGGTCAGCTTTTGAAAGCAACAACAACCCATAACCGTAATACTAGTTATAAGTATTCTGCCAGAACTCTAGTCATGAAAGATAATAGAGTTTTTAAGGATATTCAGTCTGATTACTAATATATAACCCTGAGGAGCTAAAGCTCCTGCGGCAAGCTTGCTTCGTCGCAGCCGATGAAAAGCTACGCTTACATCGGGCTTTGCTCCGAATTAAATATGCATTAAAGAAATTTTAATAAAAATCAATTGAACATTTTACAAAGGCAATGCATTATCTGAATAACATCAGATAATGCATTGCCTAAATGGGTTTGAAGGAGGAAAGAATGTACACGCTGAAAAATCTTAGAAATATGATGAAAAATCATACCGGTATGCTGGTTCTACTTGTGATTTCTATGTTTGTTTCATTCGGGGTTTTGTTTTTCGGTGTTGGATTGTACTATCAGTACAGCAAAAATATTGAGGACGGCGAAATTGACAGCTATGCTGTCGGTTTTTCCATAAATGACATTATTACAAAAAAAAATTTTTGTGAGTTTGTGAAGAATATGCCGAATAAGCTTATGGGTGATGTTTCATATATTACCTGTTTTTCGTCCACGCAGGTAAGCGGAATTGATGAGGAAATACCTGTCGCATTCTATCTTCAGTATTCTGAAGGAAAATTTGAATATTCCGATAAAGTATTTCAGCCAATGATTGATGACCTTGTAATTAAGGACGGCAGTTTTTTCACGCAGGAGCAATATTCAAACGGAGAAAAAAAGGCTGTTGTAATGGGCAGCGGAAATGTAAATCAGCCGACTTCAGCACCCGAATATACAAATTCGGTTACAGCATTCGGTCAGAGCTATGATGTTATCGGCACAATAAACCCTGCTAACAGCAGCTATTTTTTTTACAGTATCTATGTTCCGTTCAGCTCAGTCCCCGACGATACAATTATGAACGACGGGGTTTATCTTGCACTCAACAATAAAATCACTAAATCTGAATATGATGATTTTACCGCATATATCAGCGAATTTTTCAAAGATAAAATCACTCTTTATGAACCGGCATTCGACTTGGCATCAAACACTTCCTACTACATAACAGTTGTACTGATTTCGGTAATCATTGCCATTCTTTCGGCATTGAACATTTCCATTCTGTATAATTACATCATTATCAGCAGAACAAGACAACTGACCATTATGCGTATCTGCGGAGGGTTAACCTCAAATCTGAGCATATCAACCGCAAATGAGATTATTCTTATTATGCTTCCTGTAAGCATTATTTCAGCTTTGTGCTATGATAAATTTATTCTTACTGTACTTTCAGCTAAATTTCCGCTTATGAAAGCTGCATATAATCCATATGTTTACGCAGAAATAATTTTGATTTACTCTGCAATATCGTATCTTCTTAATCTGTTTTTGCTTCATCATAATCTCGGCAAAAAAATTAAGGAGGGATTGAAATGAGAATTAAGTTATACGGCAGGGTTATCGGTATCTTCCTGAAAAAGCACTCGTTTATCAATGTTTTAATAAGCCTCCAGCTGATTGCTGTTTTTGTTATCGGAATAATTATGACATCGATAATAGACGAAAAGGCTTCCTCATATGAGGCTGTCAAACCGCTGCTTAATGGCGAGGGATTGTATTGTGGTGGATATTTTTTGAAAGATAATGAAAATGGCGGACTTTTGGAAAACACAGATGAAATCAAAACTCAGCTGAAAGATGTTGATTTTATCTCGTCTGTAAACTTTGCGTCCCTGCAAACAGGCGTTGATACACAAACTAACGAGGTTAAGACCGCATATGCACTTGTATATGATGATTATTCTGCAAATCTTTTTCGCCCGACAATAGAAAAAGGTTCGTGGATAACTGATTCCAAGCAATCCGATGATATACCGCAGGCTGTAATTACCCGAAATTATCAAGGCTATAATGTTAATGATATTGCTGAATTTGAAACTGAAAATGGAACGTTGAAGGTCAGAATAATCGGTGTAATTGGTGATAATGAAAAATACCTTGGAGCAAACTCGGAATATGAATCAAATGAACCATCCTATCAGTTAATGCTTTCTACACATTTCAACTGTCTGAATGACCAGCTTAAAAACAAAGGCTTTACAAACGAGGAGATTGCTTTGAAACTCGAATCTCTTGGGTATTCAGCGGACAGCATTGTATATAATGAACCTGTATTGTTTTTTACAGATAAGGAGTGGAATAAAACCGATTTGGATTCAGTAATGTCAGACTCCCTTTTTATAAAGTACAACCGGAATATTTCCGATGATGAAAAGCTTTACAACAGAAAATATATCAACGAGAATCTTTCTGTATTATCATTTGCGATACAGTTTTCTCAGTTGAACAACAACAGTCAGACCATTGTTTATAGAGAGTTGTACACATTGATGCCAATAATGTGTGCAATATACCTGCTTGTACTGATTGCGTCAGTGAGCGTTAATGCGATTAACTGCAAAAATAATATAAGAAACGAAGCCATACTGTATTTGGGTGGTGCAAAAAGAAAACAGTTGCTTACAATCAATGTAATTTACAATGGGCTGATTTGCATTGTGTCTTTGATAATTTCAATAGCAGGATCGTTGATTTTCTACAAGGCAGGATTGTTCAGCAAAACAGTAATTACATTGGGCTGGAAACCGATCACCATTTGCCTGATTGTGTGTGCTGTATATATCTTGGTATCCTGTATCATTTCCTGCATTATCCTCACACCAAAGGCTTTGAAAAAAGCAATAATATTATCGGAGGAATAGTAATGGTAAAACTTAATAACATAGTAAAAATATATAATTCAAAGAAAGCCAACGAATTCAAGGCTCTCCACGGTGTTTCGGCAGAAATTCGGGACGGTGAGCTTATTGCGATTATCGGAAAATCGGGTGCAGGAAAATCAACGCTTCTGCATATTTTAGCCTGCATTGACAACTATCAGGAGGGCGAATACTACATTGATGATGTGCTTGTGAAAGACCTTTCCGAAAGTCAGTATGCAAAAATCAGAAACGAGAAAATCGGGATGGTTATGCAGGATTTTGCACTGGTTGAGGATTTCACGGCACTGGAAAACGTGATGATACCGCTGAATTTTTCCAAAAAGAAAGTCAGTGACAAGAAAGAAAAAGCCCTTGCGGCACTGAAATCGGTAGGCATTGAGGAGCTTGCCAAAAAGCTATGCAGCAAACTTTCGGGTGGACAGAAGCAGCGTGTGGCAATTGCCAGAGCGATAGTCAATGAACCGTCAATGATTTTGGCGGACGAACCGACGGGAGCGCTGGACACAAAGACTTCCGCTGAGATTATGGAGCTTTTCAAGTCCCTGAACAAACAGGGCAGGACGGTTGTTATAGTTACCCACGACCCGAAGATTGCGGAGCAATGCGGCAGGGTTATTGAGATTAGTGACGGGAATATTGTTACAGCAAAATAAATTGTGGAGTGAAAACAATGAAAATTACCGATTATGTAGATCTGTTCTATCCGTCGGCGGAGGCTGAGGAGTATGCAAAAAAGCGGCAGAAAAAATATGAAAATTATCCGCAGGATTTTATGGTCAATCTTGAAACGGATAACATAGCAAAACTTATTGCACCTATGAATTTTGCTGTCGCAACATCTAAAATGAAAGAGTTTACAGATGACATTGAAACCCTTGATTACAGGCTGGATTGTCTTGAGGACTTTATGAATGTCCCCGAACTTAACGGCAGATTTCGACAGCTGATAAATGAACTCGCAGGAAACAGAATTGACTTTTCAGATGTTGATTGTGTCAACTCGTTTATGCAGATTAAGACCCATATGGACAGCCTTGAAGAATTTCTCGGCTGCATTGAAAACATCAACAGGTTCTTTGCAAAGTATAATCACGCAATTAAGTCGGTAGCGGTAAAAAGGCTTGCACAGTTTTTTGAAAAACTGCCAAAAAGCGAGAACATTTTCGAAATAGCATACAGCATTTCACAGCTGAAAGATACCTTTTCAAAAACCATACGGAGCGTAAAAATCGGTGTTAATTTTGATTCGGCTATGAATCCCGACAGTGCAGGACTGCTTGAAATCGGATATGACAAAATTTATCCCAAGGGAAATATTCTTGAAAAGCTTGTGTTCAAAAGTTTTGCAGGCAGAGAGCAGTTTATTGGCGAGGAGCATTTCAACTCGGCAACAAGGCACACTCCTATTGATATAGACACTGCCCTTTTCCGTGAACTGAGCAAATACACAAAGGAGTTCGCCCTGCGGATTGCCGCAGCACTTAAAAGCTATCGTTCCTCGGTTTTTTCAGACCTTTCGGAGCTGGAATCACAGCTTGACTTCTATGGCGGAGCGGCACAGTTTATATCAAGTGTTAGGGCAAGGGGAATGAAAATGTGCCGACCGAAATTTCTCCCCTCTGAGAAGCGTGTTACAAGGCTGAAAAACGTCTTTGACCTCAACTTCTACAGGCAGCTTGTTACGCAAAATCCGCAGGAAATTCTGACCGAAAAAATTGTTGCAAACGATATTGATATGTCAGATTACGCACGGTTTTATATGGTGACGGGAGCAAACAACGGCGGAAAAACCACTTTCGCAAGAGCGGTGGGAGTATGTCATTTAATGGCACAAATGGGATTGTACGTTCCTGCGGAAAGTGCAGAGATTTCCCCTGCCGATTACATATTCACCCATTTTCCAAAGGAAGAAGCTGTCGGAATAAATTCAAGCCGATTTACCACGGAAATCAAGGAGCTGAAAAAAATCTGCGAATATATGACCGACAGAAGTCTTGTTATTCTCAACGAATCCATTCAGTCAACCACGCCAGTTGAGTGCTTAAACATTGCAAAAATTCATCTTGAAATTATAGCGGCAGTGGGGGTAAGGGGATTTTATGTCACTCATCTAACAGAACTTTATAATGAAATTCAGCGGATAAACAACAAAAACTATCCCACAAAGGTGGGAAGTCTGGTATCCTGCACAGACAGTGAGGGCAAGCGTATGTACAAGATGAAAGCCGCAAAGCCGCCTATTGAAAGTCTTGCATACACGGTTTACGAAAAATTCGGAGCAAAGCTTGAAGACGTACTTGCAAAGTCGGGTGATAAGAATGGACAAGCGTGAAAACCTTTTGCAGTTTCTTGATTACGGTGGAAACGAGCTGTTTTCAAGCCTTATGGAAAGTGACAGCGACAGACCGCAGGCGTTGGACAGAATGTGCATTTTACTTCGCAAGGCTGTGATTTTCGGGAAACTGAAAGGCAGAGCTGCGGCATACCAATATATGATTTCAAAGGCAAACCAAATGGGATTTATAAAGTCAAAAAAAATACATGCCTACAGGCTGACAGCTGCCGAACGGGAGCGGATTACAGAAAAAGTCTGCAAGTCAACAGGTGCGAAATATTTTTTCAAAAAGTATGGAAAGAACGTGATAATTTATTCTGCACTGCTTGGGGCGGCTGTGATTTTGGTTGTGCTGATATATAATTATATGCACTCGGAAAAATATCTGAAAAGAATGTACCAGGCGGCTGAGGAAACTGTAATTATAGAGTCGGCATACAAAACCGATTACGGCATAAAGCTTACCATACACAACAATTCACTTGCGGACTATTACATCTGCGATTTGCCGACCTTGAAATATACTGACGAATATGATGACCGGGCAATCGGAACATATTATCATTGTAAAAATGCAAAACTTTAAGATTGTGTTATATACAAGTTTGACAAAAAATGACCTGATTCTAAATTCTGTATAGCTGCGGAATGGCATATCAAAATTAAAGAGCAAATCTATTTGATGAGATCGTCGAAACCACCGTCGGTCTTATCTGCATATTTTCATAAAAGTATTCTGTGCAAGATACAGCATTTTGAACAGTCTCTCATCGGTTGGAAATAACGACTTTGTTTTGGTGACCTTTCGCAGCTTACTGTTAATTCCCTCAATCGCATTGGTAGTGTAAGTCAGCTTTCTCAGTTCCTGCAGAAACTTGAAGTAAGTGCTTAGATTCGCCCGATTTTCATACCATGACTTTGAAATCTTTGGATACTTCTTGTCCCATATTGATGCAAATTCGTCAATGGCATCATGCGCAGAAGGCACATCAACAGCGGGATAAACACATTTTAAATCAGCCATAAGTTCTTTCTGACACGCTCAGACCTAAATATTGCGGATATGCTCTTCAATGTCAGCAGTTGACACACCTTTTGCGTAACATTGAGATGATTTTATTCTCCATGTCCGAAGAAATTTTGGGCTGATTTTTCCAAATAAGCTGCAGCTCTGGCCCTGCGAAAAAATCTCTGTAAATTCAACAACAGTGATAAAAAACGATATTGTGGAGCGGCTTGAAAAACAGCCGCTCATTTTTTTACAGTATACAATAAATACCGTAATTTGTCAAGGTTCTTCAACAGTCAGTCTGCTGGAATGGAGCGTAGCGGAATGGAAGCAGACTGACTGTGCCGGCTCAGCTTAGCCTGTCGAGATACATGATCTCCAGCTCGCCAAGAACTATGCCCCAGTTTCTCAGCGGTATAGTCCATTTTTTCGCTATTTCATGCGTTGCAAGATACAGTACCTTCAGGAGCGCCGTATCGCTCGGAAATACGCTTCTCTGCTTGTTCAGACGACGATAGCCGCTGTTAAGGCTTTCGATCGCAATGGTGGTGTAAATGACCTTTCTCACATCAGCGGAAAACTTGAAGATCGGTGAGATCACATCCCAGTTTTTGTACCAGCTCTTCATGGCGTTTGGATAATCTTTCTCCCACTTCTCCGTCACACGCTCAAGCTGTTCAAGCGCAGCGTCCTCAGACGGTGCGTGATAAATGGTTTTCAAATCGTTGGAAAATTCTTTCTTGTTTTTTGCACCAACATATTTCAGCGTGTTTCTTACTTGATGAACGATACAACGCTGTAATTCTGTCTGTGGAAATGCCGTATTTACGGCTTCTTTCATACCCGAAAGACCATCGGCACATATCACGAGGACATCCTTTACGCCGCGATTTTTCAGCTCATTCAGGACTCCAAGCCAATATTTTGCACTTTCGTTTTCTCCGATATGTATGGATAAAACTTCCTTGTGACCTGTCAAACTTACTGCAAGGATTACATATGCTGCAAGTTTTTTATCTGTCCGTTTTCTCGTACAGAAAAATGTACAGCATCAATAAATACAATGAGATAAACCTCGCCCAGAGGACGTTTCTGCCAGTCCTCTATCTGCGGAAGAAGGCGGTCTGTGATATCGGATATCATACTCCTCGATCAGCTCTGCGATGATATTCTTCTTCCCCTCGCTCATTGGTTCTCTTTTTCTTCTTGCCATAAAAAATCAGCCTCCTGTGTTATTTATATTTTACCATAGTTGACTGCGTTTTTACAGACTTTTTTTCGGTGGGTCTCAGCTCTTTTATTATACACTACTTTGGAGATTTACACAACATATGGGAGAAAACCTATCTTTTCTTTGAATATAGCTTTTAAGATATTTCTTAGTTAGTCATATTTTGTTCTTCTCTGATGCCAATTCCTGACTTTCTCTTTTGTATCATTTTTCTGAGCTTTCTATCAGTTTGTATTTTTAAAGAACACTGCTTCTGCGAATAATTATCCTCAATACAGCGACTTAAATTCACAAACAATCCCATAACAGTATTTCTAAGCAGCATATTTTCAAAATCATCAATATTGTTAAGCATATTCTGAACGTACTCATTACCATCATGTGCGGACTTTGTGAGCCACTCCACAGCCTTTTCCTTATCCTTTTCAAGTTCATCTGCTCCGAAAAGATAAAGCCTGCCGAGCTGATAGCTTGACCACATATTTTTATCAGACGACCGCTTAAAATAGTCCACCGCCCTTTGAATATCATACTTTTCTTCCTGCAAATACAACTTCCCAAAAGCATACTGTGTGAATTCGTTATCCTCTGCAAGCAGCAAATATTTCTCTGCTCTTTCTAAATCCTGCGTGACAATTTCACCTTTCAAATAAAACTGACCCAACTGAAAACAAGCAAAACTGTCACCCTTATCTGCACATTCTGTCAACATAAATAGTCCTTTTTCAATATCTTGTGAAAAATATTCACCCGAAATATATTCCAATGCAAAAAAACGCTTTGCATTGGAATTTTTAAGTTTCATTGCTTTTTCAATACACTCCAAACCCTTATTTAAATCAGCCTCAATGTATTTTCCTTGAATTAATGTTTTGCCATATTCATACAGACCATTCTTGTTATTCATCTCAGCGGAACGTTTGAAGTAATCAATGGCTTTTGAAATATCAGCTTCCGTTCCAAGTCCGTTTTTGTACATAACTCCAATTTTATAAAATAGGTTATCGTCCGCCTGATCTTTGCTTTCAAGTTCAAGGAAACCAGATAATGCGACCTTGTAATATCTTTGTGCGGTTTCTTCACTTTGACTTACATATTCGCCTTTATCGTACATTTGAGCAACAGCGTATGGGGCATAAGGCTGTCCCTGTTCAGATGATTTGCGATACCACAAAAACGCCTGCGACAAGTCTTTTTCCACACCGTTGCCGTAGTAATATAAATTGGCGAGACTGTATTGTGCGAATTTGTTGCCCTCCTGAGCTGACTTCAAAAACCATTCAAATGCCTTTTCATAATCTTGTTCCGTTCCCAGACCATAGCAATGCATTTTTCCGATTCTATACCAAACGTAAGAACGCATATCCACGGGTTTCATGACCTGCCCTTTGTATTTTGGTTCATATGGAAACATAAAATCTGAGTCCGGCTCGATCTCCATAAAACCCTGAAATGCTTCTTCGTAGAATGAAAAAGACTTTTTTTCATCTTTTTCGCCGAGTTTATCAGTAGAATAGAGTTTGCCCAGATCTTGAATAGCAAGAACATTACCTGCCCCTGATTCGTTAAGCAAAAGCTGCTCCGCTTTTTGAAAATCTTCAAGCTTTGATCGCTTGTTATAAATCAGCTTGCAGGCTTCTTTGTAGGAACTACTCCACTTGAGGTAATATTTGCTTTTCGGAGCGTCATCAACATCGACTGTTACCGCATTTTCACCACTCCAAATGAAATCTTCGGCTGTCAGATCATCGTTATTTGAAAATGTCACTTTATCATTTTCGGATTGCTCAGATTCATCGAACTGTGGAGAAATATCAACATAAAAGTCATCATTCGCAAATTGTTCTGTTGGTTCGGGTTCTTCAATTTCTACATCAATGACAGGATAATTCATGTCAAGCACAGTTCTGATTATCATATTCCGCACAGGCTGAAAAACTTTGTTATCAACCAATGGCGGCAGTTCTTTTTCCTTTTGCGTATAGCTCTTGTATTTCAAGCTCTCCAAACTGCACCATTTTTCATAAAGCTGACGGATATTATTGTCTTTTGCAAGTTCTGAAAAAATACTGTTGACCGTTTCTTTGACATCAGGCGGAAGGTACCCATATACTTTTTTGCCTTTAACATTCTGTAACTGAGAATATAGTTTGCGGATAAGATTTTCAAGCTGCGGTTTTTCAAAACCGCCTTGCTGAACTTTTCTGACAATACTTTTAAACTCCGTTTTTGATACAGCTTTCAATTCGTCACGGCTTAACGTCTGCTCCTGATATATGGACTGCAAATCGTCCTTAAATATATCGTTTGCAAAAGCTGAACGAATCTTATTAATTCCCTCGTTTGTTAAGAATCCTTCCTTTGTATTTTCGGAATAAACAAGCAGATGAATATGCGGATGATGAGTAGTGTCATGAAATGCGGCGTACCATTTTAAATTGCATAATGAAATTTTCTGATTTTTTGCAATATCTGAAATGTGACGCATAACAAGCTGCCGCCACGCTTCCGAATTATCGTAACCAAGTCTAATTGCATCTTCACGACGAAGTGAAATTACGTGGGACCAGACATTGCCTTTGTGATTTGCTATTTCGTTAGCTACCCTGTCAAGAATTATCGGTTCATCTTTTTCATTGAAAAGACCATGAGAACCTCTTTTCTGAACTCCCGGACGCATAGCCATGTAACCGACAAAATTCTGACGATTACCAATGACGTCAGCGTTACGCTCAATGATCGTACTGATTAGTTCCGAAGCGTTTTCTACAGTAGGGTTCACAGTGTAGTCCTCATATTCCAAATATTTTTTAGCTTCGGGAAAATCTGAAAGCAGATCGTTTAAAAGCTGTTCTTGATTCTTTGTAGCGTTATCATTTCTATCCATAATGTTTTGGTCACGGACTTCAACTGTTTCACGGGTTGCGATGTACTTTGTGTAGTTTCTGCGCTTGTTTTTACTTTTCTGTGTACCGCTTTTTAGGTAGCGGCTTGTTACGATAATTTGAGATAAAGTCATAACATATCACCCCCATTTTTATGTGATTTAATCTAACCGTTGATACCTCACAGCCTTCTCAAAATTAATAACACCGTTAATGCGTTTAACCTCATCTATACACATAGCCCTCAGTTTAATCATCGTATCATCATCAATCTCATGTACCGCCGCAAGCATATGAGTAACTGCACCAAGTTCAACTGCAATTTTAAATAAGGCACGGGACAACCTCTGTTCCGTGCCTTTGACTATTCCTTCCGCCATTGCCGTTAGCTGCGGGGCAATAAATTCCGTTGCCGTATGCTCCTTGTTCAAAAGATACCCGCAATAAAAACGCACAGCCTTTTCAATAAATTCCGAGCGTGATTTACAATTATCGTGCTTAAAAAGAGTGTCCACTATTTCCAAAGTTTCGGGAAAAATCTTTAGTCCAAATCTTTGCTTTTTATACTCAGATGTGACCTCGCAAACCTCTGTTTTTTCGGCTTTTTCTTCTGTATTTTTAATTTTATCCGACTGCAATTTGCAAAACCTCCATTCTATGCGACTGCACGTCAAAGTTTTCAAAACTCCGCAAATTCGGCGAGCTTTGCTCGACGATGTGTCTGTTTGGTCGCTTCAAGCGACCAAACTTTAACCTGCAATATATTAATTTTCCCCCAAACCCTCCCGAATTCTCCCGAATCCTCCATTCTCCAACTCCGCAAAAAAATGCCCCAAATTCGCCCCAGCTGCCTTTAGGGTAAAGTTACCCCACCCATGCTCTGAAAACGCCACACGAGGGCACACAGTGCGAACCGTGGCGAATTACTGCTCGGACAGCTTTTCCGTTTCGGCAGAAGCAGTGATCTTCTGCTTTCTCGCAGGCTTTCTGTCCGACATCATATCAATAAAATCTCTCACATTCTGCGGAACGACCTTGCCGTAAAGCTGATCCACATACTTTTCAAGCTCAGCCGCAAGAGTTGTGTTCTTCTGCTCCAGATACATTTCTATCGCCGAGAGCTTTTTCTCGTTTACATTTACCGTAACTGATTTTTTCAACCTATCACACTCCAATAAAATTAATTTTCTGATGAGCTGTCCTCATTCACACTTTGAATAGCGTCAGTCACCTCCTGAGGATAAGTCACTCCATCATAGGTACACCAGCTTGTCCAGCTGCCGTTTGAAACATTTTCTTTAGTGACATATCCAAGGCTTTCCGAACTGTAGATCACCTCGCCGTTTCCAACATAAATTCCGTGCTGACTTCCGTCAAACAATCCTATCCCGATAACTTCAGGCATAGTATCTATACCGCATTGTTCGGTATAAACCAATGTGCTGTAAGCAGAATCAAACTCTTTATCGGTTGGACTGTAGTTCAGATACCCCAGCACAAGTCCTGCGTTATCCGCATAGCGTATCCTGTCTGTTTCATTCCTTTCACCGATATAACCGTTCATATACCCCCAGCCTGAGATGTAAGCATTATCAGCCCAAGCCGCAAGATCTGAGCAGTTTTTACTGCCTGCGTCATTGAACATATATGAATTTAAGGTGCTGTTCATAACAAATGTGTATGTGCGAACAAATTCGTCATTGTCTATCTCCAAGCCGTAAGTCGAGTTTATCGCCGCAATCAGATTGCTGTCATTCGAAGCATTAGCAAACAGATCAGCATATGACTCAGCATAGAAATTCTGCACTTCATCAAAGTATGACATATATATCAGCTGAGCTTTGATCGTTTGATCTCTCACACCTGCATTTGTCATAGCATCCTCTATGGCTTGCCCTTGATTTTGAATATCTGTTATCTCCGCCTGCTGTTCGCTGTCCAGACTCTCAAACAAAGCCGACTCCGTAAACAGACTTTTGTCTATGTCAGGCTGTTCAATATTCATACTTCCAATACTTGAGATCACAGCAATAGGCAGGAACATAAGCCCCAGAAAGCCGGCGATGATACTGCCGACTGCCACAAACAGCTTGCCACGCTTGTTTTCATCTCCGAGAACATATACGGCTATCTTTTTCACAGCCACCGCAACTGCTGACGACATCAGATCACCTCACTAACTTCAAATTCAGTAAATGCACCCTGCGTTTTCATTTCTATGCCGTGCATATATTCAAGTGCACCACGCTCCGTTGCAAACAAAATGGGCTCGCCGTTATGACGAACCCAGTCCTCAAAAATATTTCTGCTGTTTTCGGCATACCTTGTTTTCCATATGCCGTATTTTTTCTTCTGCAATTTTATCGACCTCCTATTGTAGTCAAACTCAAATTTTACACCTGTTGCGAACAGTTTTATCTACCGCCAGCCGAACCAAACAGCGCCGCCTTGTAAGCAGGAGCAATGACCTGCAGCAGATACCTCTCGTTTCCGCACCGATACAGACAAGTACCTCTTTCGGGATACTTTATCAAGCCATATTCCGATTCTTCTAACTGCAAGGTATCAATAAAAGCAG
>OFMN01000622.1_pt1 | contig 30337 bp, 28 predicted proteins | sample 1541791 | NCBI WGS metagenome assembly OFMN01 (sample SAMN04209248, study PRJEB22552) | human gut metagenome | biome: gut; material: feces | host: Homo sapiens | place: USA: Oklahoma
GAGGCTCAGAATCGCGTCAGCAGGAAATCTCAGACATATCACGTTCACTTAAGGCACTCGCCAGAGAGCTTTCAGTCCCTGTGGTGGCACTCTCACAGCTCTCACGAGCCGTAGAGCAGCGACCGGACCACAGACCTATGCTTTCAGACCTTCGAGAGTCAGGAGCTATCGAGCAGGATGCCGACGTCGTTATGTTTATCTATCGTGACGACTACTACAACAAGGACACAGAGCTAAAGGGTATCTCAGAAATCATCATCGCTAAACAGCGTAACGGTCCAATCGGCACCGTAAACCTTGCATGGCTGCCTGAGTACACGAAGTTTGCAAATCTGGAGCATTAAGACTAAATTGCAAAGAGAATAAATAGACAATCAATCCCGGCTCACGTCATAGGATAAAGTTAAGTATCCTGATGTGGGCCGGGATTTTTCAAAATCTCTTTATACTTAAAAAGGGAAGAAAGCTATAAACTTTCCCGCGATTCATCCGATATATTCCTTAGAATAGGGTAAGAACAACAGTCAATTGCAACATATTTTCACACGGAGGTGTTATAGATGGCAATAGAGGCAATCAAGGGTGCAGGAATGGTCTATCAGGGAAGTACATCAACTGCACAGATAAAGGAACAGGCACAGGGAAGGACAGAGGTGTCCAGTGCGGACAATCAGGTCGTGTCTGACAGCATCGCAAGGAATATTCAGGCGATGAATACGAAGGAAGCAAGCGGTGATTCAGCCGGTGATGCCGGAGCGCAGGGACAGGCACAGGCTGCTGCACAAAAGCAGAATGAGAAGAATATGCAGCTTAAAAAGGCTGTGGATGATATCAACAAGAGCGCGTTGGCTGACCAGTCGGAGGCAGTGTTCGGCATCCATGAGAAGACTAACCGCGTGACAATAAAGATAATAGACAAAAAGACAAAAGAAGTCATCAAAGAGTTCCCGCCGGAGAAGACACTTGATATGATAGCGAAGGTCTGGGAGATGGCAGGACTCATGGTAGATGAGAAGAGATAGGAGGACATCATGGCAATCAGATTATCGGGAATGAATTCGGGCCTCGATACGGATTCAATTGTCAAAGCACTTGTATCAGGCTATACAACCAAGAAAGAAAAATATGAAAAAGCACAGACAAAGCTTGGCTGGAAGCAGGAATCCTGGAAGTCACTGAATACCAAGGTGTACAGTATGTACAGTAATATATCAAACCTGCGATTTTCAAGTGCCTACAACCTTAAAAAGACATCGGTTTCAGACATGACAAAGGCCACAGTTACAGCATCATCAACAGCTCCAAATGGCACGCAGTCGCTTAAAATAAAGGAGACCGCAAAGGCAGGCTCGCTCACAGGAGCACAGATAAATGCCTCAAGCTCAACGACCACACTGGCTCAGCTTGGCTATACAGGTGGAGATGCGCAGATAAATGTAAATACAGGCGGCACCACAAAGACTATCACGCTGAGCGCGACATCCACAATGTCAGACGTGGAGAAGCAGCTCAAGGAGACAGGACTTAATGCCAGCTATGACAGCAACTACAAGCGTTTTTACATAAGCTCAAAGGACACAGGTGTAGAGAATGACTTCACACTCACAGGAGCAAATGCCGCAGGAGCGAGCGCACTCTATAAGCTCGGAATCGCAGTGGGAGCATCGGCAGACGGAACCAGACCAAACCCATATGGAGAGTACGCAGGCCTGTCCGGTAAAAACAACGGAAACACACAGCAGAATATAGAAGACGCCAGAAACGCATATGTCACAGCAGCAGACAATGTTGCAAAGTACAATGCACAGAGCAGCAACCTGCTCAATGCCATAACATATGGCAATGCTTATGCGGATGTTCAGGACTTTTATGCAGCACACAGCAGTGCAGACAAGACAAAGCTTGAAACACTTGCAAAGCTTGGCTCAGGAAGAGACTCAGCCGTCATAATGAAAAACAGTGATGACAGCTACACCACATACAGTCTGACAACTGCAAAAGACGCAAAGGGCAATGCGGTATACAAATCAGCAGACGGCAAGTACATCTCAGCAGAAGAGACATATACGGCCGACGGCAAAACATACAAGAAGGATTCCGATGGCAATTATATCAACGTAGCTGATGAAACAGATAAATACAGCGGAGATACAGCAAAGCTGACCAAAAACGTGGCATATCATGAGGTTACAGAAAAAATATCATACACATCCACAACCGGCGAGGGCGATGACGCCAAGGAAGTGTCATACACAAAGGTCGGAGACACTGATGAAAAGCTTCAGGATGCAGACGGAAAAGTATATACCAAGCGTGCAGACGGCAAATATTATGCAGACGGTGAACCGGATGATTCAAAAAACGGCATAACAATCAAATCAAAGGCAGATTACACATCCAAGAAAGCGTCGCTTACAAATGCGGAGGCTGCAAACACAGCCTATACAGCTCTCACAAATGGTATATCAGAGGCTGATCTGAACACATACACAGCAAACCTGTCAACAGTCACAGCCTTTGAATCATCAGAGGATACAGTGCTGAAAAAGGATGATGATTACACCATAAGCAAGCTCACAGAGGCTGTCCATAGTGCGTATGCGGACAACGGCGGAAAAGCCGGAGTGCAGGCACTTATATCAGGAACCGGCGCCTATGCATCAGGCAGTGATGCAGCAGATAACAGCTACGCGGGCAGAGTGTCAGCGCTCACAACAGCAGCACAGACAGCACAGGAGACCGTAGACAAAAACAGCATCGTAAAGGATCTTGCAGCAATAAAGGACACAAATTCAGAGGAGTACAAAGCAGCCCTTTCAAAGCTGGCAGATGAAGTGGATGCAGCGTATGACCTGTCATCAAGCGCACAGTACAATACCGATGCCAGCAAGATAGACGGAAAAGACGCCGAAATTGAGTTAAATGGCGTGAAATACACCGGAGCCAGCAACAGCTTCAACATCAATGGACTGAACATTACAGCACTCTCAAAGACCTCCGGCAATGATGAAATCAGCATCACCACAGCCACGGATACACAGGGCATTTATGACAAGATAAAGGACTTCCTGACAGAGTACAACAACGTCATAAACGAGATGACCAAGCTCTACAACGCAGCATCAGCAGGCAGCTATGAGCCGCTGACAGATGATGAAAAGGAAAACATGTCCGACAAAGAGATTGAGAAGTGGGAGCAGAAAATCAAGGATTCATTGCTCAAAAACGATACAACTCTCAGCGGCGTAATGACAGCCATGCAGTCAGCCATGTCATCAGCAGTGGAGATAAACGGCAAGAAATACTCATTCTCAAGCTTCGGAATCCATACGCTTGGCTACCTCAATGCTGCAGACAATGAGCAGAACGCATACCATATCGACGGAGATGAGGATGACACCAACACCTCAGGCAACACAGATAAGCTCATGGCGGCAATCAATAATGACCCTGACAATGTCATGACATTTATGCAGCAAATCTCCAACAACCTCTACAAGGCAATCGGAGATAAGATGTCATCAACATCACTGAGCTCAGCGTTTACCATATACAACGACAAGCAGATGAGCACAGAGTACAGTAATTACACAAAGCTTATCAAGGAGTGGGAGACAAAGATATCAGACAAGGAAGACTATTACTATAAAAAGTTCTCCGCAATGGAGAGCTCGCTCGCCAAGCTCAACAGTACACAGAGCTCACTAAGCAGCTATTTCTCATAAAGAATAACCATACATGAGTCAGAATGTGTGAAATATGTTGAAAATGTACATTTCAACAAGCAGTAAATGTACGAAATCAGGGAGGTAACAAATGTTACAAAGCAAAGGATACGCAGTATATGCAAACAGCAAGGTTCAGACAGCATCGCCAGCGGAGCTGACACTCATGCTCTACGAGGCAGCCATCAAGTTCTGCAATATAGCAGAGATGGCTATAGAGAAAAATGACATACAGAAAGCACACGATAATATCAAAAAGGTAGAGGCAATCATCGAAGAATTTCAGGCCACCCTGAATCACAAATATCCGGTAGCAAAGGACTTTGACAAGGTATATACATACCTCATGCAGAGACTGGTTGAGGCCAATATCAAGAAAGATACAAAGATACTCGATGAAGTGCTTGAGCACCTGCGTACCATGAGAGATGCATGGAAAGAGGTCATGCGTGTCACTTGCAACGGAAGCAAGGTAGGCATGTCGTAAAACAAAAAATAATAACGATAAAAGACAAAAAGGCTATTGCAAAGTTATGGAGCTGGGCAATAGCCTTTTTGAAAGGAGAACACCATGGAACAGACATACATCGCAATAATGATACAAAGCCTGGAGAAAAAAGAGCAGGTACTTGACAAAATAATAGAGCTTGACACAGTACAGAAAAACCAGCTTGAAGATCCAAACCTCACACCGGACGATTTTGATGATGTTGTAGAGCAGAAATCAAAGCTCATAGAGCAGCTAGACAACCTGGACAGTGGCTTTGAAAAGCTCTTTGAGCGCGTAAAAGAAGAGCTTGAAGGCAACAAAGAGACATACAAAGAAGAAATCTGCATCATGCAGGATCATATCCGTAAAATCACAGACAAGAGCGTGAAAATCCAAAGCCAGGAAGCCAGAAACAAAGCACTTATGACAAGCAAATTCAACGGAATAAAAAAACAGGCCAGACAAGTGCGAAAGGGCGCAAATGTGGCCAGCAAATATTATCAGTCAATGACAAAGACCGGATATGTAGATCCACAGTTCATGGATAATAAAAAGTGAAAATGGGTGGATAAAAATGGTGAAAATGGGTGGATGAAATTGACAAATGCTGTAAAATCAAAGAATATTACACAGCGGGACAGCGAGAATTGGAAGAGTCCGCATGAATACAATGATGCCAGCATGTTTCATTTCAGAGATGAAAAAGGAAATGAAGCAGAGGAGCTTCTTAAACTCAAATCAATAATGGAGAGAGAAGGGGATAATCTGCCAAAGGTACTATGTGTAATATGCGTTATGAGTAATATGGCATATAAGAGACCGGATGGAGTGTATGTGGTGCCAATAACGGCATTGAAGCCGTGAGCGAGGAATGAGGAACAGAAAAAGGTTCTATGATAATCATTGAACAGCCTAAACTATAATAGAAACTGACCGATATATAATATAGAAATTCAGGAAGAATTTAGATGGTGCATGGATGCAAATGGATATTATATAATTATAGAACATATTGTGCCATTCGAATTTTAAAAGTTCGAATGGCATTATTATTTATATGGAGATTAAAAATGAAGTATAAAATAAAAGAACAAATCGAAAGTAATTTGCAGAATGGAAATTTACAAAAAAGTATTGACATTTTAAATGCATATGAACAGGAATATCCTAAAGATAGAGATTTAAAGTTTTATAAATGTATTTGCATGTTGCAAATGGGTGATATAGATAAAGCTATAGAAATATCCGAAGAGTGTGTAAGAAAATTCCCAACAAGTTATGAAGCTTACTATTATAATGGCTGCTCATATCAGGCTGCAGGAATGGTAATGGAAGCATTAAAAGCGTACAAAATAGCAGATTATTTATATATTTAGTCAAAAATTGTTGATTTGGATATGTATGAGGACATATGTAATCAAATTTCAATCTTGGAGGAGCAATATATTGAATTAGTGAATGAATATATAAATCAGAATGATGCAAATAATCTATTAAAAGCAGATTCATTTTTAAAGAGAATGAATTGTTTTTTGGGGAAAAATGAAAAGGCGCCAAGAGATAGCAGTCAGTTAATAGTTGGCATCGAATATTGGGTAGCAGATAATGACTTGCGCTATATTGGTATATATAGAAGCCCGGTTCAAGACTTTATTGGAAAAGAAAATATGAATCTGATTAGAACACAAGCTGAATTCTTGAAGTATGCTAATAAAGATATAGAAACAAATGTTATTGGAGATGACAACGAATATTTAATTCCTATTGCAAGCATTGAGAATAATAATGTGTATGCATTCAAAAATGAAGAAAATGAAAATATGATTGTACAAAGAGAGGTTAAGCATTTTAACTATTATAGGGTGAAAAATGGAACGCATATAATCTCGAAGCATAAAGCATATTATGGTTGTCAGATTCCACTAAAACATGATGCAAAACGAAAAAACTTGTCTTGAGCTTTTTTGTTGATGGATTAGAACAGGAAGTTATTAATGGAGAAGATTTTACAAGACTTATGCCGAGTACATACGCTTTTTTAAAAAAGGTACAGTATGTACAAATGCTTTTAGCTGTTCGGAATGGACATTTCCAAGTTTGACAACATATGAAAGCGGATTAGATACACTTGGACATATGATGTTTCATAATACAATAGATGGTGAATTACCGCAAAGTGTTCCGACATTGACTGAATACATTAAAGAAAAAGGCTATTTTACAAGTAAATTCGATGGCGATTGGAGATGTATATATTCATACGGATTTGCAAGAGGGTGCGATCAGTATGTATATCAAATTCAATCAATGGGAGCAAGGGCAGAGCATGAGATTATAAATGCTATCGAGCATATAGAAACATTTAAAGATACGGATCAGTATTTATGGATGACGGTTGGAGATTTACATGATATTGCAGATGGTTTTGATTTGTCACTTGCAGTACAAAAAAATCTAACTCTTGATGAACTGGAATATGAAGATGTTGGAAAGACATCTGTTAAACAAAACTATAGCTGTGGAAAAAGTCAGAGATATAAAAAAACTATTCAGTACTTTGATATGTTGTTTGGATTTTATATAACTACATCGAAAAGAATTATAAAGATGATGAAATAGTTATAAGCTTTTTTGCAGATCATGGACAGGGGCATTTGGTTCCGAATGATAAACATTTTTTGTCAAAGGAGAGAACCAAGGTAGCTTTTATGTTTCGCGGAAGCAATGTGGATGAAAAAATGTCAGATGAAATTATTTCAACGGCTGATTACTTGCCTATAATGTGTAAATTGTGTGATATACCGGTTGATTATGAGAAGATAAATGGTAGACTTCCGCTTAGTTTCGGAGGTGAAAAAGAGAGAGAATATGCTATAACAGAAAGTATTCATCCTGAAGATAAATATTGTGCGGTAGCAAATGCCAATGACTATGAAATATATTTTGATAATCAGGCTCTGACTGATGAAGAGGGAAGATTTGAATTAAAAGATTACAAGGTGTATGGTACTATAAAGATGGTATAAATATCGAAGATAAGGCTTTATTGGATAAATATGAGAAGATTTTTCTGGAAAGAATAGCAGAGCATGTAACATATGACTAGATAATGAGGAGGAATATTTATGCAGGCAATAATTCTTGCTGCCGGAATGGGAAAGCGATTAAAACATTTAACAGAAAATAATACTAAATGCATGGTGAAGGTTAATGGTATATCTATAATAGAGAGAACATTGAGAATACTGGATAGGAAAGCATTAAATAAAATCGTAATTGTTGTGGGCTATGAAGGACAAAAGCTTGTAAATTATATTGAATCATTAAATGTAGCTACACCGATTACATACATATGGAATAATGACTATGAAAAAACTAATAATATTTATTCTTTGTCATTAGCTAAAGAACATTTATGTGAAGATGATACAATTTTACTTGAATCAGATCTTGTATTTGATGAGGCTATTATAGATAGAGTGTTGACAGATGAGAGAAAATCGCTAGCTGTTGTTGATAAGTTTGAAAGCTGGATGGATGGCAGTTGCATGATTATAGATGATGATGACAGAATAGTAGATTTTGTGCCGGGTAAATATTTTAATTTTAATGATAAAGAAAAATATTATAAGACGGTAAACATATATAAGCTGTCGGTAGATTTTTCAAGTAACATATATGTGCCTTTCCTGGCTGCCTATGAAAAAGCGATGGGCGAAAATGAGTATTACGAGTCTGTGATAAAGCTAATTGCTATGCTGGAGACTAATGAAATACGAGTTAAACGTATAGATGATCAGAAATGGTATGAAATTGATGATATTCAGGATTTGGATATAGCGGAATCACTGTTTACAGATGATCCGGCAGAAAGATATCGTAAAATAATGAGTAGATATGGGGGATTTTGGCGATATCCTCATATGACAGACTATTGTTATCTGGTAAATCCGTATTTTCCACCGAAAAGGCTATTAGATGAGATGGAGTCAAATTTTAAGACATTGCTCACGCAATACCCTTCTGGACAGAAGGTTGATTCAACGATATCTTCAAATATATTTGGAGTGAAGGATGAGTATATTATATTAGGTAATGGTGCGGCCGAATTAATAAAGGCTTTACTTGATATACAAACTGGGGCAATGGGCATTATAGAGCCATCATTTAATGAATATAAGAACAGATATTCAGGGAACGTGGAAATATATCATCCGTATATAAATGAAAAAGGATATAACGCAGATGATGTGATAAATTATTTTGATGATAAAAGTATAGGTTCTTTGGTTTTGATAAATCCTGATAATCCAACAGGTAATTATATACCGATATATGATGTACTAAAGCTTATACAATGGGCTGAAAAGAAACAAATAAAGTTTATTTTAGATGAGAGCTTTGTTGATTTCGTGGATTTGCAGGAGGACGAGATTATTGAAGATGTTACTTTGATAAAAGACGATATATTGGAAAAACATACAAATTTATATATCATAAAAAGTATTTCCAAATCGTATGGTGTGCCGGGTGTTAGATTAGGGGTCTTGGCTTCAGCGGATAAGAAAGAAATGGGGTTGATAAGAAGCACACTGCCGATTTGGAATATAAATTCTTTCGGAGAGTTCTTTATGCAGATATTTAACAAATATAAAAAGAACTATATAGAAAGCATGGAAAAATTTAGAAATACAAGACGAAGGTTCTTGATGGACTTGCAGGAGATAGCTTATCTAAAGGTATTGCCAACTCAGGCAAATTATGTAATGTGTGAGGTGGTTGGCATAGATAGCGAACAGTTGTGCATTAGATTGTTTGAAGAAGGCATATTAATAAAAGATGTTTCCGGCAAGATATCCAACGGAAGGAGTTATATTAGAATAGCGGTTCGTACAGAGAAAGAAAACAATATATTGATTGGATATCTTACAAAGGTTTATAATGATTTGCAAAATTTTTAAAAAATTTTATTTTAGGTATAAAGTATCGTAAAACAAGTCCGATATAGATAATAAGTAAGCAAGATATTACTTAATAGTAGCAAGCCAAACGAAGCGTACGGTCGGGAGGTAAACTACAATGATCAAACAGATTGAAGCATGGACGCTTCATTTAATTCAAGGAGGAAACAAATATGGTAGTACAGCACAATATGGCTGCGTCAAACGCAAACAGACAGTTAGGAATCAGCACAAACACACTTAGCAAATCAACAGAGAAGTTATCTTCTGGTTATAGAATCAACCGTGCAGCAGATGATGCAGCAGGTCTCTCAATTTCAGAGAAGATGAGAAGCCAAATCAGAGGTCTTAACAAAGCTTCTTCAAATGCTCAGGATGGTATTTCAGCTATCCAGACAGCAGAGGGTGCTTTAAATGAGGCTCACTCAATTCTTCAGAGAATGAACGAGCTTGCAACACAGTCTGCAAATGATACAAATACAACAGCTGATAGAACAGCAGTTCAGAGTGAAGTTAATGCATTAACAAATGAACTTTCACGTATTGCTTCTACATCACAGTTCAATACTCAGAATCTTCTTGATGGAACATTTACTGGCAAGAACCTTCAGGTTGGGGCATTAGAGAATCAGAAGATTACAATCAGTATCGGAACTATGAATGCAAAAGCACTTGGTGTTGATTCGTTAGATGTTAAATCATTTACTAAAGCTGGATCTGCTATGACATTAATCCAGAAAGCAATCTCAAAAGTTTCTGGACAGAGATCAGATCTCGGAGCACTGCAGAATCGTCTTGAGCATACAGTAAATAATCTTGATAACATTTCTGAGAATACTCAGACTGCTGAGTCTCGTATCCGTGATACAGATATGGCTTCAGAGATGGTACAGTACTCTGCTACTTCTATCATCCAGCAGGCTGGTCAGTCAATGCTTGCTCAGGCTAATAGCCAGACACAGGGTGTACTTTCACTCATCCAGTAATTGATGGAATAATGTATACCAATATTTATAAAGCCACTCACTTTGAGTGGCTTTATTATTTATACGAGGATACTAATATGTTGAATAGAATACAGAAAACTATAAATATAATTGATGATTATATAGATACGATGTATAAAGACTATGGTGATGGGATAAAAAAGCTTCCTGAAATAGTTAAAGAAATACAGGAAATCATGGTAGAGTTCCTGAATAAAATTGGATATTACAATCAACATGGAGAAAATATACAGACAGATGTAATTTTGTTACAGTTAGAAAATCTATTAAATGCAATTGATTTGAAAGATCCAATACAAATTGTTGATACGCTTGAATATGAAATAAAAGAAAGCTTTGTGGTATATAAAGAACTGGTGTATAAATATGGAGAATAATCTAGAATTAAAATATAATAAATTGATATACAACTATCCATACTTAAAAGAAATAGTTTCAGATTGTGATGAAAGCGATGTCTGCACAGCAAAATCGCTGGATGAAAAAATAATATATGGGATAGTGAAAAATGGTCATACATACTATCTTGATAGCAAGTATAGCGTGGATAATGAGTGTGAGCATATACTTAGGTCAAGTAAGGCAGAAAAAAATCCATTTGCAGTTTTTATAATTTTTGGGTTGGGAAATGGAATGTTGGTTCGCAAGATTAGAGAAAGATTTCCTGATAATTACATTTATGTTCATGAACCATCTGAAAAAATTTTCCATAAATTTATGGAAACCGTAGAAGACATAGATTTTATTATAGATGAGCATGTGGTTATAACTGTAGGTGAAAAAACAAGAGGAGCCAGAATAGAAGTATTGCATGAGATGGTAGATATTAATAATTTTTACATTACAGATGTAATTTGTATGCCACAATATAGAAATCTTATGATTGACGATTATCTTCTTTTCTTGAATGATTTTTACGCAAGAATTGAACAGATTATCATGCAGAAAAATACGGATATTGCATTTAATGGAGAGCATATCGAGAATTTTTGGCACAATATATTAGATTTAATTGATCAATATGGTGTAAAAGATTTAATAAAAAATATAGAAAACGAAAATAAAGAGGGATATCCGGCATTTATAGTATCTGCTGGACCATCACTTGATAAAAATATAGATATGTTAAAGGAGGTCAAAGGAAGAGGAATGATAATGGCAGTTGATACAGCAATAAAGCCATTATTAAAAAAAGGTATAGTACCTGATATTGTTGCTTCTGTTGATCCACATAAACCTCTGGAATTGTTTCAATATAGAGGAACAGAAAACCTTCCTATGCTGGTTGACATAAATTATAATTCGAAGATTGATTTGCTACATAATGGTAAGAGATTTTATACATGGAGTGGTGAACCGTTTGTGAAAGAGTTTTTGGAGAAAATGGGTATTGACCTTGGAGTGATTGAAAGTGGGGGATCTGTAGCTTGTAATTTGTTTTCACTTGCTATAATGTCAAAATTTGAAACTATTGTTTTGATAGGGCAGGATTTGGCTTATCCTAATAAAAAAGGGCATTCTTCAGCTTCTTATGATAGCGACAGTAATATTGATATAGAAAGTGGTAAGTACTTTAAAGTAGAAGATATATATGGAAATCATGTTTACACAGAAGGAAACATGAATGCATATAGGAAATGGTTTGAAGCAACTATATCAAGAAATCCTAGTATAAGATTTATTGATGCCACAGAAGGTGGTGCGAAAATAAAGGGGACAGAAATAATGACACTTAGCAGTGTGATTAATGAGTGCTGTAATAAGTTATCAGAAAAGAACTGGATTAAAATTGTAAATGACTGTCCAAAGCTAATGAATAAAGAACAAAGAAAACAGGCAATTGAAATACTTGGAAAGATGCCACAAAACTTAGAATATTTGAAGGAAATGTTGGATGATGGAATGGAAACGATAGAAAGGATAAGGAATAATAAGGGGGAGCTAGAAAATGACGAGATTAAAAAAAGTATTCAGGAGATAATGGAAATTAACTCTGTGCTACAGGATAGTCTTGAAGCAAAAATATTAGGAATGTATAATGCTGAAACTGGATATACAGTAGCAATGTCTGCATATAGAGTTAAAGAAGATATCAAAAGTGATGTGGATGATATAGTAAAAATGTGTGAAATGTCATATAAAGGATACTTACAGGCAATTGAAAATATGCAGGTTGATTATAATAACTACATTGATTTAACAAAGTTAAACTAAAATATTAACTTTTATAGTATAATGTCGATATATAATAATATAAGAGATTCATGAGGAATCAGAATGGTGCATGGAGGCATAAATATATATCAAATAAAGTATTATGCCACTCGGACTATGTGCGTTCGGGTGGCTTTTTATTTATGAAGGTATTCCAAGCACTGATAGAAAATATCAGGGAGGAAATATTTCGTGTTAAATGGAAAGTCGATTTTGGTAACAGGGGGAACAGGTTCGTTTGGACATCAGTTTGTGAGTTATGTGTTGGAGCATTATGAGCCTAAGAAAATAATTATATACTCTAGAGATGAGTATAAGCAGTTTGTGATGCAGAATGAATATAAGAAACATCCACAGGCAGATAAACTACGTTTTTTTATAGGAGATGTAAGGGATAAAGAAAGACTTTACAGAGCGTTCGATGGTGTGGATTATGTGGTACATGCAGCAGCATTAAAGCAGGTTCCATCATGTGAATATAATCCCATGGAGGCTGTAAAGACAAATATCAATGGTGCAATGAATATAGTGGATGCAGCATTAGATTGTGGGGTAAAGCGTGTTGTTGCTCTTTCGACAGACAAGGCAGTTAATCCAATTAATCTTTATGGAGGCACTAAGCTGGTTTCAGATAAACTGTTTATTGCTGCTAATGCCTATGCAGGAGAAAAGGACGTCAATTTTTCAATTGTAAGATATGGTAATGTAGCAGGAAGCAGAGGCTCAGTTATTCCATTTTTCAGAAATATAGTTGCTAATGGTGGTACTTCTCTTCCAATAACAGACTATAGGATGACAAGATTTTGGATAAGTCTTGAGCAGGGAGTAGAGCTTGTAATTAAAGCATTGTCAGAGGCAAAAGGAGGGGAAACATTTATCTCAAAGATTCCTTCATTCAAGATAACTGATTTGGCACAGGCTATATTGCCGGGATGTGAGATGCCTGAGGTCGGTATACGTGAAGGCGAGAAGCTTCATGAAATAATGGTTACAAGAGAGGATTCATTACTTACATATGAATATGACAAACACTTTATAGTTTACCCTCATTTTGACTGGTGGGATAAAGATAAGATACAGACCGGTGGAAAAAAGGTGGAGCAGGGATTTGAGTATAGTTCGGGTAAGAATACAGAGTGGCTTTCGGTAGATGATTTGAAAGAGTTATTAATAGATGTTAAGGAACACTAATAGGTGATGTTATGGAAAAGAATATTAAAATTGGCAATAAAACAATATCAGAGACAAGCCCGGTATATATAGTAGCGGAGATGTCCGGAAATCATAACATGGATTTTAATCGTGCAAAGGAGATCATATACCGATCAAAGTGTGCTGGAGCAGATGCCGTAAAGATACAGACATATACAGCAGATACAATTACATTAGATTGTGATAATGAATATTTTCAAATAAAGCATGGAACATTGTGGGATGGCGATACATTACATAGCTTGTATGAAAAAGCATATACACCATGGGAATGGCAGGAGGATTTATACAAATATGCGCATGAAGTTGGAATAGAATTGTTCTCTTCACCATTTGACCTTTCTGCGGTTGACTTTTTGGAGAATATTGGAGTATCAGCATATAAGGTAGCATCATTTGAAATAAATGATATTCCGTTATTACAGAAAATTGCAAGAACAGGCAAACCGATAATTATTGCAACAGGAATTGCAGAGTTGGCTGATATTGAGTTGGCTATCAATACATGCATAAAAGAAGGCAATGATCAGATTATTCTTTTAAAATGTACATCAGCATATCCTACACCTTATGATGAAGTAAATATAAAAATGTTAAATACGTTAAAGGAAACATTTGACTGCATAGTTGGGGTATCTGATCATACATTTGGTTCTGTTGTTCCAATACTTTCTGTCGGAATGGGTGGAAAGATGATAGAAAAGCATGTAACCATAAAGAGAAGTGATGGGGGAACGGATTCAGAGTTTTCAATGGAAATGGCTGAGTTTGAGACTATGTGTAGAGAGGTTCGTAAGGCTGAACTGGCAATGGGAACAGGGAGATATTATCTTACGGAATCACAAAAAATGGAGAGACATTTTTCAAGGTCATTATTTATAGCAGAAGATGTAAAAAAAGGTGAAGTGTTGACTGAAAAAAATATTAGATCGGTAAGACCGTCAAATGGTATGCATACGAAATATTATGGAGATATCATAGGACAAAAGGTTAATCAAGATATAAAAAAAGGAACTCCAATGGAGTGGAAATATATTGAATGGAATGATTAAGGGAGATGTGTGGGATATATGAAAAAAATTATGATATTAGGGGCAAACAATTTCCTTGTACCACTTATTAAAACGTCTAAAAGATTAGGGTATTATACAATTGTTGCATCACCAAGTATAAATGAGCCGGGATTTGAATTTGCAGATAAGAAAGTTATCGTTGATTTGAGAGATAAGGATGCTGTTTTAAGGACAGCAAGTGAATTGAAAATTAATGGCGTTATTACAGATCAGGCAGAAACTCCTGTAAGAACACAGGCATATGTGGCAAGTAAATTGGGATTGCCAGGAATAGGAGAGGATAAAGCAGAATTATTTACAAATAAATATCTTATGCGTCAAAGGTGTAAAGAGATAGGCATAGATACAATTAAATTTAAATTGGTAGATAATGTAGAGGATGCCATTGATTTTTATAATCAAACTGGAAAGACTATGATTATGAAACCGATAGATAGTGCTGGCAGTAGAGGTGTTGTTAAAATTGAAAATACTCAGACAATTAAAGATGAATTTGGATACTCAAAAGATGCGTCCAAAAGTGGAAAAGTAATAATAGAAGAGTTTATTCCGGGAAAGGAATTACTATTAGATGGAGTTGTATTTAATGGTATTTATCAGACACTAATATGCGGAGAATATATTAAGTGTAATGTTCCGGGGGTGTTTTCAGAGTATATGGGAAAGTATCCCGCTGAAATAACGGAAGAGCAATACAAAATGGTCGATGAATTGGTAAAGAGAATCATAGAGGGATTTGAATTACCATGGGGAAGAACACATACAGAAATTAAAATAAATGAAAAAGGTGCATGGCTTATGGAAACGGCCGCAAGAGGTGGTGGAAGATACATTTCATCAGGAATTGTACCAATGAAAACAGACTTTGATTCTTGTGAGTTCCTCTTGAAAGCGTGTGTTGGAGAAATAACGGAAATACCAAAAATTCATAGAAATAATAAATCATGCGGATATGTATCATTGTTTTTACCAAAGGGCGAAGTTATCTCAGTTGAAGGTTTACAGGATGTAATAGACTTGCCTTATACATATAGTCATAATTTTGAAGATATTAAGGTTGGCTTCAAAACAAGCGAGTTTAAGGATAAGATAGAAGGTCGCTTTATACACCTTGAAGCTGAAAATGATGAACAATTATATAGCAGGGTTGAAGAAATTAAAAAAATGATAAAGATACAAGTACAGACTGACGATGGTGTGAAAGGACCTATTTGGGAATGAGTGGGTATATGGTTACTATAGAGGATGCAAAACGAACTGATTTTGATGACTATTATAAAATTAGATGTGGTAAATCTGACATTTATTGGATGGGATACGAAGCACCGCCACAATATGAAAGCCTTAAGAAAGTTTTTAATAGTAGGATTGTAGAGTCTAGTTTTTCTAATATTGGTGATAAAAGAATTTATATGATTAAGTATACTAAAAGAAAAATGATAGTAGGGTTCATACAATTATCATTAACATTAGATGGTGTTGAAATTGGGTATAGCGTCATGGAACAATATCAGGGGAAAGGAATAGGGACTCAGGCTCTTGCGCTTGCAGTGGAAATTGCATTGAAGATTTCTGAATGTGTATATTTAGAAATTTTGGAAAAAAATAGAGCATCTTGTATCATTGCACAAAGAAATGGTTTTTTACCAAAAGAAAAACTAAAAGTAAAAAATGCATGCACTGGAAAATATCAGATTTATAGAAAGTATTGGTACACAAATGGAAAATAAAGATTATTACGTGGTATATGATAAAGCTTTGAATAAATTTTATAGTCATATTAATTGTTTGATTGACAAGCTTAAAAATAAGAAAAAAGTATATATTTTTGGAACAAATACTCCAGGAAGTATGATTTTAAGTTATTTAAAAGCAAATGGAGTAGAAGTTTGTGGTTTTTTGGATAATGACATAACTAAAGAAAATAAAAGTTATAGAGGAGTATATGTTTATACACCTGAAAGAATTCTTAAGTATTATGATAAAAATATAGTTATTTTGATTGCCTCAGGATATCAAGATCAGATGATAGAACAGATTTTATCATATGGATTTTCTATGGAGAATATTGAAGTAGTAATAGATTTAAAAAAGGAAATGAATGATTATTCATTTGTATATGGAGAAAGAAGAAAAAAATTAAATAATATTGAGGTGCGAAAATATCAAATTAGAATATTAAAAAGGTTAAAATCAGTATGCGAAGAAAATCATTTAAGATATTATATTGCATATGGAACATTACTAGGAGCTGTAAGGCATTCTGGGTATATACCTTGGGATGATGATATTGATGTTTGTATGCCTGCAGAAGATGTTATTAAATTACAAAATATACTGGAAAATGACACACAATACAGATTAATAACTCAATATAAAAATGATATTTATTTAGGAACTGGTTGTAGTCTTATGGTGGATATAAATACAATTTCCGATATTAACAGATTTCCGATTCAATTATCAACAGGAATTAGTATTGATGTATTTTCGCTATATGGTATACCTAATGATGATATAGAGAAATATATATATAATACAAGATTATTAGAATCAGAAGTATTGGATAACATGTATTCGAATGAAAAATATAAAAAGTCATTGAACAAATTGAATGAATATTTGTTAAGTTTTTCTTATGAAGATTGTGATGTAGTAGGAAATACTTTATTTGCTAATTATATGAGGGCTATATATAAAAAGAATCTATGGGGAAAAGGAGTCAAACTTCAATTTGAAGATGAAAAATATAATTGTCCACAAGAGTATAAAGAAATATTGAAAATGGAGTATGGAGATTATATGACACCGCCACCTGAAAAGGAAAGGCAAGGTTTACATTATATGAATTGTTATGAATAAATATTAATTTGATGTAACTGTTCAGAACTCTGTTAGTTAAAAATGATTTCTGGGTTCCTATTCATTGCTTCGCGGATAGCTGAGAAAGAATTTATACCATGTTAGTAAGCAGAACCGATATAGCTCATGGTTGTAAGGTATTTCTGTGCATCTTCTTTGCTGCGGAAGCATCTAGAGAGCTTGGTTTTTACTTTTACCATACTATCAATAGTTGCAGTTAATGATTTTGTTTTGCTTCTTCAGAAAATCAGTTTTTGTCATAAGCTGACAATTGAATTCTTCTGTTATGTTAATTGTCATTCAAAACACTTTCTTTCTGCAAAATTTTATGTTTTTATTGTAACAGATCCAGTAAAAAAGCGAATCTTACATATAAACTGTCTGGCAAAATAACGGTGGATAAGTATTAATTTTTTTGGAGCTAATGCCTATAAATATATTTAAAATTGTATCAAAAGGCGGTAATAAAGCGAATAAAATATCAATGGTTGATGATTATCAACAAGGGTGATTGACAAATAAAAAATCATCATTTTTATCCATAAAATAACAGCAAATGAGGGCAAAAATAATATTTTAGATTCTTTGTTTTACACAACAACTTTAAGATAATCAGACGAATGGGTTCTGAATGGTTACAATTTGATATAAGTAAATGGGGGATTGTAAATGATATTTATAAGAACTGATTCAAATAATGAAGTTGCAACGGGGCATGTTATGCGTTGCATAACAATAGCTGATAAATTAATAAAATATGGTGAAAAAGTCAAATTTATTGTAAAAGATGTAGATACAGTAAATTTGTTAGATGGAAAATTTGAATACATAAATATTCCGGTTGATAATATTAGAACTATTTATGACGAAATTTTATATATTAAATATATTGTAAACAGCGAGCAGAACGCGCCCAAAATATTACTTGATTTATATATTTTTGATGCAGAGTATATGCATAAATTAAAGACATTTGCAAAGGTAATTTCTTTTGATGATATGTTTAATGAATATTTACCTATTGACTTACTTATAAATTATAATCCCCATTATACAGTATATGATTATCATGGAAGATATCGTAATAAAAATATTAAGTTACTTTTAGGAATGAAATATGTTCCGCTAAGAGAGCAATTTGAAAAACTATCTTCTAAATTTCACAAAGATGTAAAGAATATATTATTGATTAGTGGGGGCGGAGATAAAGAACATGCTTTGTTAAAAATAATAAATGAAATATGTAATAAAAATATGGATTTGAAATATAAATTCCATGTTATTGTTGGAATTTTAAATGAAGATGTAGCAATATTTGAAAAAATAGCAGATAATAAAAATATTGTTTTATATAATAATGTGCATAATATGGCAGAGCTAATGCAGCAAATAGATATTGCAATATCAGCAGCGGGAACAGTATTATTTGAATGTTGTAAAATGCAAATACCAACTATATTCTATTGTATGGCAGATAATCAAGAGGATGTTGTTAAAGGATTTGGCAAAGATGATTTGATGTTGTATGCGGGGGACATTAGATTTATAGATCAACAAGTTCCTGCCCATATTACACAACTTATAGAATATTTGGACAAGAATGCTTTAGTTAGGGAAGAAATGATAATGAGGATGCAGAATAAAATTGATGGTAAGGGAGCTGAGCGTATTGCAAAAGAAATTATCAAATTATAAATCTATAGCAATTATTACTGCGCGAGGGGGAAGTAAAAGAATTCCGAAGAAAAATATAAAAGAATTTTGTGGTAAACCAATTATTGCATATTCAATTAAGGCTGCAATTGACAGTAAAATATTTGATGAAGTAATGGTGTCAACAGATAGTAAAGAAATTGCAGAAATTGCGAAAAAATATGGAGCAAGTGTTCCGTTTATGAGAAGCGAAGAATTATCAGGGGATAATGCTACGACAGATGACACTTTGTTAGAAGTTTTGAATGAATATAAAACCATGGGAAAAGAGTTCACATATATGTGTTGCATATATCCTACAGCACCTTTTGTCACACCCCAGAAATTGAAAAGTGCTATGACTATAATGCAAGAAAAAAATCCTGAACAAATAGTACCTATGGTTTCATATTCCTTTCCGCCTCAGCGGAGTAATTATATAGATGAAAATGGGTATGCACAATATGTTTTTCCAGAGAGTAAAATGACTAGATCTCAAGATTTAGACAAATGGTATCATGATGCAGGACAATTTTATGTATATAATGTAAAGAAGTTTTTTAAATGTAATGGTGATTGTACAGAAATTATACCTTTCATAGTTCCAGAGATGGAAGTTCAAGATATAGATAATGTTTCAGATTGGAAAATAGCAGAAATTAAATATATGATACTTAATGAAACAAGACAAGAAATGTTAAATATAGGCGGTGAGACTATTTGAATCAGAATTATAAGATAAGCATTATAATTCCATGCTATTATGTGGAAAAATATATAGACAGATGTCTTTTATCTGTAGTACAACAATCTATTGGTATGGAACATATGTAGGTAATATGAGTTAATGATGTATCTACGGACAATACATTATAAAAACTTTTATTATGGGAGACACGCTATTCTGATAATATACTGGTCATTACATATGAGCAAAATCTCAGACAAGGTGGCGTTAGAAATATTGGGCTAAATTATGCTACAGGTGATTTCATAGGATTTTTGGATTCGGATGATTGGATTGTACCAGATATGTATGAAGTATTGGTAGAAAAAATGATTGAGGGAGTCTATGATGTTGTAAATTGCCAATTGATTCGAGATAAAGGAAATGATGAGGAAGCAAATTTTCGGCCAGAATGGGGGAATTGTAACTGGATTGCATGATAGAGAGTTAATTTATGGACATAATATTGTATTTCCGGAGAATGTTTCATATGAAGATAATTATTGTGGGTATTAATCAGGCATTATGTTAAGAATTCGTATAGGATTGAGCGACCATCATATCATGCTATTAAAACCAGAAGAAAATGATATTACTTTTGTAAAGATTAATTGGCTTCGGAGTTGGTTAAAAGATTAGGGAGTAGAGGTTTAATAAAGTTAAGATTCGGAGATTTAAAATTATGATACCATACGGAAAACAAACAATAGAACAAGATGACATTCAGGCAGTTGTAGATGTCCTCAAATCAGATTTTCTTACAACAGGACCCAAAATTGCAGAATTTGAGCAGACTGTGGCTGATTATGTTGGAGCTAAATATGCAGTTGCCATTTCAAACGGCACATCTGCTCTTCATGCAGCTTGCTTTGCGGCAGGGATTGAACCGGGAGATGAGGTTATTACCACACCGCTTACGTTTGCAGCATCTGCAAACTGTGTACTGTATTGTGGCGGTACACCTGTATTTGCTGATGTTGATCCGAAGACTTACAATATAGACCCGGAGGATATTCAAAGAAAGATTACTGACAGGACAAAGGCAATCATAGCTGTTCATTTAGCTGGTCAGCCTTGTGATATGGATGCTATACACAGCATTGCGCGTGAGCATGGACTTATTGTAATCGAGGACGGAGCGCATGCACTTGGCTCTGTTTACAAGGGCAAGAAGGTAGGTAGTATGTCTGATATGACTACATTCAGCTTCCATCCGGTGAAGCCGATTACCACAGGCGAGGGTGGTATGATAGTCACTGACAATGAGGACTTTTATAAAAAGATGATTCTTTTCCGCAGTCATGGCATTACAAGAGATGATTCTATGATGACAAGGAATGATGGACCGTGGTTTTATCAGCAGTTTAATTTGGGCTACAATTACAGGATAACTGATATCCAGTGTGCCTTAGGCTGTAGTCAGATGAAGAAGCTGGACAGATTTTTAGCACGCCGAAAGGAAATTGTTGCACGTTATAATGAGGCCTTTGCGGATTGTGACAATATTATCACACCTTATCAGCTTTCGGATACGGAAAGTGGTTGGCATCTGTACATAGTTCAGGTGAAAAAATGTGATAGAAGACAGGTTTTTGAGAACATGCGTGAAAAGGGAATCGGAGTGAATGTACATTATATTCCTGTTTATATGCATCCGTATTATCAGGAGCATGGATATGAGAATGTGCATTGTGCGAATGCGGAGGAGATTTATTCTCATATTATTAGTCTGCCTTTGTATCCGGGATTGACATCTGAGCAGCAGGATTATGTTATTGATACCTTGAAGAGTTTGTGTGAGGAGTAGAATGATGGATATAAAGTTGTTCTATAATAATCAGCAGAGTATTAAGCTTTCTTATGAGATAGTCGAGAGCTTCAGAAAACAGAATTTCTACATTGCAACAAGCGAGCTGACAAAACTGCTAGGAAATTTAGATACTGTTGCCGGATATATATTTTCACAGGAAGATTATAAGTCATTGGCAGATGAGCTACAGCTTATTTTACCGGCATTACTTGACGCACAGGATAATTGTGATTATGTTTTACAGGCGGATATTATAGAAGGCGATTTACTGCCTTTATTGCAGAAGCTTCAGATTGCTTTTCAGGAACGTGACTTGGTTCAGGTTCCTGATTTTTTTGAGCAAAATATGAGCTCTCTGAAAGAATATGACTTTGGTTTATATAAGCTGTTGAATAAAGAAAATTTGATTGAGGAAAAGAACTCTCTGTTGTCTGATAAGTTTACATTGAGTCTGGCAATTAACGGACAGCCTACAGCTCAGACTTTTGTAAATGGACAGTCGTTTTATCTCCACAGCTCTGTTAATCCTGAGAGGGAAGCAAGTCTTTTGGCAGATAGTTTAAAGCAGGCAGAGGATTATATGGTTTTTGGAATGGAGCTTGGATACCATGTGCTGGAGCTTTTGAACAGACATCAGTCGGCAAGGGTGCATGTATTTGAGAGCAATATCTATTTGCTTCATATGGCATTTACATATATTGACTGGACAACGTATATTGCAAACGGCAGGATGAGAGTGGTTTATAACGATGACCTGAAGCAGCTTGTCAGCGAGCTTAGCGGGCGGTTTGCAGAAATGAAAAATGCGGAGTTATTAGTACATTATCCTGCTATCAAAATGATTGAAGACGCACAAACCAGACAGTTGCTTGAGGATTTCTTTGTTACAACGAGCAGCATGAGAGAACAAGGTGGTTTGCTTGATTCTAACTTTGAGGTGATTTCCAAATTGAATTTACCGGAGTGTGGTGAATTGAAAGATATATTCAAAGATAAAGCAGTGGTGATAGTGGGAGCAGGTCCATCGGTTGATTTACAGTTGACTTCAATAAAAAAATGTAGAGATAAAATAACCGTATTTGCTACAGGTCATATCACAAGAAAGCTTGTCAATGAAGGAATTATTCCGGATGCAGTTATCATAACAGATCCACAGCCGCTTATGTATAAACAAATTGATGGAGTGAACCTGAAGAATATTCCTATGATTCTTCTTTCAACTGCTTCATCATCAGTAATTGATTATTATAATGGTCCAATCTATGTGGCATATCAAAGTGGATATATTCACGCAGAGATAAAAGCAAAAGAGATTGGTGCAACACTTTTTGAGACAGGTGGTTCCGTGACCACAACGGCATTGGATATTGCTCTGCGTTTTGGAGCAAGAAAAATTATTTTCGTGGGTGTTGATTTAGCCTATACTGGCGGTTATTCTCATGCTTCGGGCGAGGGACGCAGGATAGAGAATACAGATGGATTGCGTCAGGTCAGAAGCAATACAGGTGGTATGGTGTATACTAGCAAAAATTTGGACATTTACAGGAAATGGATAGAGCGAAGGCTTGAAGGAGTTAGGGATACAGAAGTTTATAATACAGGAGATGGAGCTGAGATTAAGGGAACTGTTTTGGTGAAGGACTTTATGAGCTTGAGATTGTGATGGAAAATATATGAGTGCTATAAAACATTGCACTTATGAGTAAACTCATGTATAAGATGAAGTTCTCAATGAAATGACGACTCGCTCCATAGCTCTATAGCGTTGTCGGAGCCTAATCCTCCATATATTTATTATAACTGTTATCTATCTCAGCAAGCTCCTGCAAATTGTCAATCTCAATAATATCGCCTTTTTGCATCTCATATATGCCAAGCTGATATTCATCCGGATAGCAGAACATTGCAACATCATCCCAATATATCTGAGTATTTTTTTTGTTTTCAAATTCTATTTCCAGATGTTTTTTCAGTTTGCTCCCATCTGCTGCTGTCCATCTGGAAATGCTATAAAGCTGCCATCCATGACTTCCGCCACTCCTGCTGCAAGATGTTACAATCCCATCCTCTACGGTCTGAAGCCACTCATCTGTTTCATCATCAGTCCAAACACTGTTATAACCCGAGCGTTCGAATTCTTTTGATAGAATTTCCGGATTATATATAATTTGGTCACCATCAAGAATAATGGCATCCTCAATATGTTCTCTTGCAACATATAATGATGAAATATTATTGCAGCTTTCATAATATGGATTTTCGATTATAGTAACTCCCGGATATTCATTCTCCAATTCATAAAACTGTTCCTTTAAATATCCGGCAACAATATAAATCGCCGTTATTTCATTATCATGTAAGCCTTCAATAACTGTATCTATCATACGCTTTCCATTCACTTTTACTAATGGTTTCGGAGTAGTCAGCGTTACCGGTCTAATGCGGTTACCAAGTCCTGCTGCCATAATAATAGCCTGTTTAACTTCATGCATTTTTATCTATCCTCCATTTTCTGCAGTTCATCCTGTACTACATTGTAATAATCTTTTGCGTATCTGTACTGTCTGAGAGAATATTCACCAAAATCAATACCCAGATTTCTCTTATATTCACACCAGTTACTCCATAAGAGTCCACAAGCTGCAATATAACAATAAATCTTTATTCTAATTTCTTTTGGACAGCCCTCCGTAAAATATGCATTAATAAGTTTGTCAATCTGCTTTCTGTCATACATAGCATATATACAAAACATTGCAATATCCACATGCGGATCCTGCATACCTGCATATTCCCAATCAATAAGCCTTATATCTTCACTTCCATCTTCAGAATCAATAAACAAAAAATTATCTGGAACTGCATCTATATGCGTAAGAACCTTTTCTCCTACATGAGCCTCTATATAAGGTCTGAGTGACAAAACATTTTCCTTTGTCTGAGTATAGTGTCTATATGCAGAAGGTGAACCATTCCACAGACTCTCATAAAACTCAAGCTGTCCGAATATATCAACTTCATGGTTTACGGTAAGCTTCAATTCATGAAATTCTCTGAGACGCCTCATGCATTTACATACATCATCATAATTTTCCGGATCACATACTCTTGCATTTTCAAGAAACTCTGTAATTTTGTAACCATTATCCGGATTTATATAAGCGATATCATCACATATATGTCTGCCATCAATAGTCCTATAAACCATTGCTTCATTTCGTCGGTTTATTAGCTGATCTGTACCTTCGCCCGGAATTCTCATAATATATTTCTTACCATTGCAGGTAAACAAAAACGAACGATTTGTCATTCCCTTTTTCAATACTGTAATATCTACAATATCATCTGCTGATACAGACAATGCTTCACAAATAACCTGTATCGCATCCATCTTAAGATGGTTTGAGTCTCCATCCATCTCCCTGAGCTGCTCATATGTGTTTATTTCAACCACATCCCATGAATGTACCACTTTGGCAGTGATAAACATTCTGTCTTTATCATACAATGCGGTTTCCCAAAATGAACCATCATTAGCCGGATTATTACATAACTTTTCTATTCTGCCTTTGACTATTTGTGCATCATTATCCAGCAAATAGCTTATGCCTATCATTGCATTGCCACCTGCAGCCTTTGGAATAGTAACAAGCTCCATTTTCCTATTCACCCGAACAGTGCTTTTGTCATCTATCAAATCACTGACCATATACCAGGAATATAATTCATGATGATGATATGGATTCTTATCACACCATATATCACACGGTATGATATACGTATTTGATAAATGATTTAAAACCATCTTTACAGAGTATAAATTATTTTTTGTTGTATATTCTTCATTAACAACAAGCTCAACTCCAAAATCATCTATTAGATATTCATAACGCTCTTTCATAAAACCTACAACCACGTAAATCTCATAGATTCCAACTTCGTGAAGCTGTCTTATTATTCGCTCTATCAAGACCTCTCCATTAACCTCTAAAAGACCTTTGGGTGTTTCAGTATTAATAGGCACCGTTCGCATACCATATCCTGCTGCAAGAATCACCGCATTCTTTGGCGCTTTTTCTTTGAATTCTTTAAGAGCTTTCGTTGTCACACTACACTTCTCATTTATATAACCTTGATTCATCAATTCTTTTATTGACTTGTTAACCACTCCAAGAGAATGACCCGATAATTCTGATATTTCTCTTTGATTAGTAACTGAATGACGATATAATATGTTTAAAACATCTTTTCTTTGCTTGTTCATGTACAATACCTCTTGTTATATTGTGAACACATATACTTTACAATATTAATAAACAGAAATCAAGACAGAAAGCACCAAAATAAGCCTATGAAGAAACGTAAGCGTTCAATAAGAATGCTATTATGGAATGCTATGCAACAGTTGCAACTTTTTTTGTATGTTGTTATCTTTATAAAGATTGTGTGAATATTCTTGTGCAGCAGAGCCACATATTCTGACAGTTCATGGCGTCACCTTTCATTTAAACATTGGACAATTCACTGATAATTTTTCCAGTTCTGCATTATGTTCCTCAAGCGTCTGGATCATTGTGGACTGTGCCTCAATAAGCTGGTTCTGGATTTTATTTTCACGCTGCAGACCGGCAATGAGTTCCTCGTATGCTTCAAGTTTAGTTTTATCGTTTACACTCATTTTTATGGCATGCAAATAATATTAAGTACATTTCCTGGGGCTATGACTGTCCTTTTAATGTGCGTGACATTGAGAAAACACTTGGAAATCCTTGTAACTATGTGTTTTGTTTTGACAGAATCCAGGCACAGGCGTATAGGAATCAGGGATTCGATACCGTTTATCATTTACCGCTTGGTATCAATGCAAAGCGGTATGAAAATATAAGACTGTCATCTGAGCAGCGTTCAAAATATGGTTCTCAGGTCAGCTTTATAGGCAGTTTGTATGAGGGACAGTATCCGGCCATCACAGAGATTTCCACAGATTATGCAAAGGGCTATATGGATGCAGTTATTAATTCGCAGCTACAGTTATATGGAGCTTATATTTTGAATGATGTTATAGACAAGCGTTTTGTGGAAGCTATGAATAAGCACTTTAAGGAGCTTCAGCCTGATACAAAATTTCAGCTTGATAAGGCAGCTCTGGTGCATGTCCTTGATCAGGAAACAAGCCGTAGGGAGCGTTTGCTGCTTTTAAATTTGCTTGGAAGCAGATTTGATACAAAGCTTTATTCAAGACAGGATTATTCTGTTTTACGGGGAGTGCAGTGTATGGGACCGGTTGATTATTATAGAGAGATGCCATATGTTTTTGCAGCGTCAGATATCAATCTGAATATTAGTGTCAAGGGCATTCAATCAGGTGTTCCACAGAGAGCATTTGATATTTTGGCAAGTGGTGGTTTTTTACTCTCCAATTATCAGCAGGAGCTAGTGGAACTCTTTTCTTATGGGGAAGAAATGGTTGTGTATGAGAGTCTGGAGGATGCTGTTGAAAAGTGTAATTTTTATCTCAGCAATCAGGAACTGAGAGGCAAAATTGCGAGGAAAGGCAGGGAGCGTGTCCTGACAGAGCATAATATGGTTGATAAAATCAGATATATGATGGATGTTGCGGAGGTTTAATACAGTTATTTTTTAATATTGTGCTTGACGGATGAATCATTAAGGAGCCGGTTAATAGAGAAAATTAAATTAAACTGAATTAATTGTATTTTTCAATAAAGTCCGCTATACTAAAATAAGATTTTATATAGCGGACTTTATTATATAGTCAATATAGGGGGAAGTATGATTAAGACCTTTAATGTAGATAATTTTAAATCATTAAATAATTTGTCAATAAATTTGCAACCAATGACTGTAATTGTTGGAAATAATGCTACAGGAAAAAGTTCAATTTTACAGGCAATTGACTTTGTATGCGGATGTGTTAACGATGACTTTTCAGTTTTATTGGAGAGGCGAGGCTGGACGGTTGATAATATTCGTTCAAAGTTTATACGCTCAGGGACAGCCCGTATTTCATTTGGAGTAGAGGTTGTGTTGGAGGAACCGGTTAATACGACACTTAAATGGGGAATGGTATTACAGCCCAATGTGGCCAAAAATCAATTGCATCTTGTTTCGGAAGAGATTGTAGATTTAGATACAAAAGAGACATTAGTACAATATAAAGCATCTGCTGGAGGCCGGATTAAAGGGGATAAAGGAGAGCTATCAATAATGCCGAATTTTGTGATTACAAGTTCCTGTCTTAAAGTAATCCAGCATTTGCATGGAGTAGATAGCCGTTTAAATAGACTGGTTGCTTTTTTTGATAATTCTGAGTCGTTTGAGATGCTGGCGCCGGATAATATGAGGCTTTCCAGCCGAGGTGTTGTAAAGAATATTGGAGAGACAGGAAAGAATCTCCCATCATTTATCAGACAGATGTCCGCAGAACAGAAAAATAATTTTATGAGTAAATTAAAACGGATTATGGGTGCTAGGATTAGTGATGTAAGTGCATCGGTAAAGGGAAAACCGGGATGGACTCTGATAAATGTAAAGGAACATTATGATACAGGTGATGTTGAGTTTTCATCAAAGGAAATTAGTGATGGTATTTTAAGAGTACTTGCTTTTATTGCTATAAGTGAAATAGAGCCTGCAAATGCGATATTTTTACTTGATGAAGTGGAAAATGGAATTAATAGTGATTATGCAGAGGCTATGATAGATGTTTTGTCAGAAATATATGAGGAAAGCAGGCATCAACTTGTATTGACAACACATAGTACAGTATTCCTTGATTATGTAAAGCCGGAGCAGATAGTTCTCTTATACAGGGATCAAAATGGAAGTACAAGGGCAGATAATTTATTTGATTCAAAAGAAATCCGAGATAAATTGGAGTATATGTATCCGGGAGAAATTTTGCTTAATATGTCTCAAAAGGAGATAGCTGATATATTTTTAAAACAAAATTAAGGGGATAAAATATGAGAATAGCGGTTACAGGAGAAGGACCAACTGATTACGGAAAGGTGGATTATGGTAATCCGGGACATTGGATTGATGGCCCTGTTCAGGTGTACTTGAGAAGGATTGCGGAAGAGCAAAATATTGAGCTTGATTTTGAGATGATTGAGCGTGCAGAAGTGCAGAAGATTAAATTGCAACGTAGGCATCTTAATGGATTAGATGGTAAAGCAATTCCGGCAAGAAGATTTTATATCAAGTGTAAGGAAAAGCAATTAAATTATGGTGTGTATTATTGTGATGCGGATAGGAACGCAGGAGAACAAAACAGTAATGTGCATCAATTAGAAAACAGATATAAAGAGGTATATGGCGAGGTAAAAGAGGGGATGTATAATTGTGATAATTATATTCCAATGATTCCTTGTCGCATGATTGAGAATTGGATATTGGCAGATGGGGAAAATATAAGAGATTTTTTTCAAGTGAATAAAATAGAATATAATCCGCATAATGTCGAGCTTTTATGGGGAAATGATAACAATCCGGAAAGTAATTATCCAAAAAATGTGTTTGAGAGAATCAAGAGTTCTTCAAAAAATAGGGACATTAAGAATTTATCGAATAGTGAGTTGTTTTATGAAATAGCAGAAAGACAGAATTTAGCAATTGTAAAGAAAAATAGTAGTATAAGTTTTGCGAGATTTCATGATGATTACATAAGTCTGTTAAGGAGCGAGATGCTTTGGGCTGTTCGATTTCAAGACCTGACATAAGCCAATCGAATTGCTGCCTTGTAAGCTGACGCACTTCCTGGCTTGAACGTGGCCAGCGGAACCTGCCTTTTACTTCCATGCGTTTATACAGGAGTACAAAGCCATCGTTTTCCCATAGAAGTGCCTTTACCCTGTCACAATATAAAGCTCGCCGGCAGCTGTTATATTGCCTAGCATGAAAGCTCCGCAAGTATCTGGATTGTTTTAGCAAGAAGCAGTTGATCCGTTTCGTTTGAAATACGCAGATTCATCTCCGAAGCTATTCTTGCGGAGACGCTTAACCCAGTTGTAAAAGGTGCCTGGATTAATGTCATTGTTTAAACACCACTGATGATCAGACAGTCCGCTTTTGCGGCATTCCATGATCAGGCGGTATTGTTCTTCGACTGGTACTCTTGGTGCTCTCATAGCTTTTACCTCATAATAATCAGAGTAAAATGCTAGCATCTAGCAAACATAAGTATAGTAAAATACTAGCATTTCCTGATACTTATTATGAGTTGATAATTAACTTGTTGCAATCCGTCGAATTATTTTGCGCTTACATTTATCGGATGATATGGTATTAATATTTCACCACAATATCCCCAAGCCCTGAGTCGATAACCAGGTGCTTTTTGGCATGCTCATTTACCTCATACTCATCATCATAGTCATTGCCGTTGATTGTGATATCGCCTGTACCTGAGTCCAGGTCCATCATGTAACTGTCAAGTGACTGTGAGGATGTCACAGTGATGTTACCTGTACCGCCGTCGATATCCATTTCGTCAAAGGCACAGTTTTCAAAGCTAAGATTGCCGGTTCCGCCATCCACATCAC
>OFMN01000641.1_pt1 | contig 29782 bp, 22 predicted proteins | sample 1541791 | NCBI WGS metagenome assembly OFMN01 (sample SAMN04209248, study PRJEB22552) | human gut metagenome | biome: gut; material: feces | host: Homo sapiens | place: USA: Oklahoma
ACACCTCAAAATAGGCCTTGATGTCCTCCTGCGATGCGTACTCGTTAAAGCAATTCTTAACGGCGTCGGACTTGTCGGGATTGTAACGACGGCCCAAGTTTTCGTACTGGAGCACCCGATCGATCACGGCACGTTCTTCGTCAGTCACCAAGCCATCGCAAGGAGCCTCCACGATGGTGCCGTCTTCCTTGACCGTGGGATTGACGCCCGAATTGAGGCCGTCGTGCTTTTGGACAAAACGGGCCGTCTGCTGAAACGGAATCGAAAGGATTTCGCGCTTGGAGCCAGGCGTGATGTCATGCGCCGGCATAAAGACCTTGGTGAAGTACATATTAGAGACAAGGCAGAGTGCGAGCACCGCAAGAACTCCCACCCAGCGGAAACGCGGGGTGACGCCCGCAGGCGCAGCACCCGTCTGCTTGGCCGCACGACGAGCCACATGCACGTCCCAGGCGCAAAACGCCGCCGCAATCACGCAGGCCGCCAACGGAAAGACCAGGCCGCCATTGCGCAAAAACGTGGAACCCATGGCAGCCAGCGCAAGCAACAGCCAGTCGTGGCGCGCAAAGAGCACGGGCCTCTGTTCGCCCGCACGCTCGGCATTGGCATCGCGACGGGGCAAACCGCAGGCAACGAGCTTAACGGTCTGCACCAGCAACAGCAAAAACGCGTCGGCAAAGAGCACGTCTTTGGTGAGCAGCGCCGCATAATTGGAGAACATCGGCATAAACGCAAAGAACAGCAAGATAATGCCGCGGACCGGCAGGCTCACGCCCAGCTTGCGCAGCGACGAGATGGAATAGGCCATGCAGGCGGCCGTGATGACGAACTGAGCGCAGGTGTAGATGATGAGGCCGGCGTTAGCACTGTTGAACAGCGAAAGGCCCAGCTGGACACACGAGCCGATGATGGCGGTGTGCGCCACGGGGTGATGCCCATTGAGCAACACATTGGGGTTGAGCAGACGCAGGTAGTCGCTCGTGCCGTTGGGGTAGTTGAACCACTGGCGAATCTGCGCGCCCGTGTCTCCCATAAAGAGGCCGGGCAGCGAGGCGATGAGCGTGGGCGCCCAGGCGATCATAAGCACCAGGAGGGGCCCGGCAAAGGGATGGACCGAGAGCACGGCGTGAGCCACGCGCCATACGCGGCCAAAGTGCGCTTCGGAAAACGGAATGCGACGAGAGCTCAGCCAATCCAGACACTCAAAAGTCAGGTAGAAGGCCACGACCGCCAAGAGCATCCAGCCCGCGCCGCCGATCCAGGCGCAGATGATACGGGCCTTGTCGCCGAGCACGATCTCGGCCGAGTCGGTGAGGTCGTAGCTGCGACCAAACACCATGCAGATGGCAAAAAACAGCGACGGCAGGATGACCGAGGGGCGCCAAGCGTCGCCGCGCCCAAAGAAGACGTAGCGAAACGGCAGTGTGAGCAGGCAGGCAAGCGCGAGCAGCATGACCGCATCGGTATGCCCGGCAAACGAGAGGAGCACCTCGTAGCACACGTACAGCATGCCCGAGGCTTTGGGGTCGATCGCCAAGACCGCGTTGCTCGACACCGGGGCGGGGTCGATGGAAAACGCCGTGGTCGCCAACAGCGCGAGCAAAAATGCGATGAGCGTCTGCTTGGCGGGGTAGCGCTTAAACCAGACGATGCGGGCAGCGTCGCGCGCAGCCGTTGTGGAGAGGTCGGAATCCTTCACAGTCCGAAAGCCTTTCTAGAAACCTGCCAAAAAGGGACAGGTTTATTTTAGCAGGTTTTATCTGGGGAAACGTTACGGTTCTGTCATCGTTGCCCAGCGAACCACCACAAAGGTGCCTGTTCACTTTTTGGTGGTTAAGCGTCGAGGTAGATGCGCTGGGGTTGGTTGCGGCGACGAGCAAAGATGATGAGCGCCAGGCCCGCGATTACGAGCGGCAGGCTCAGCAGCTGACCCATGGTGATGACGCCGCCCAGCAGATAGCCCAGCTGCGCATCGGGCACACGCACAAACTCAATCAAAAAGCGAACGATGCCGTAACCCATCACAAACACACCCATAAACGTTCCCTGAGGAAGCAGCGGTTTTTTGCGGCTGAGCACCTGCAAGATGCAAAAAAGCACAATGCCCTCGAGAAATGCCTCGTAGAGCTGGGAGGGATGGCGCGGCATATCGCCCGCGGTGCCGCCAAAGATCACGCCCCAGGGCAAATCGGTCGGCTTGCCCCACAGCTCACCGTTGACAAAGTTGGCGCAGCGCCCCAGGCACAGGGCCAGCGGAGCACCGATGACCGCGAGGTCTGCCAAAGTCCACGCATCGAGCTTGTACATGCGGCACACGAGCACGCCGCCGATGATGCCGCCCACCAGGCCGCCATGGAAACTCATGCCGCCCTCGTTGGTGGCAAAGATCTCGAGCGGATGCGCCCAGTAGTAGCCGTCGCCGTAAAAGACGACGTAGAACAGGCGGGCGCCAATGATAAGGCCAAAGACCACACCGACCACGACACTCGTCAGGTCGTCGACCGTAATGTCGAAACCCCAGCGACGCTGCGTGCGATACATGACAACCGCCGTGAGCAGGGCGCCGACCACATAGGCCAGACCATACCAGTAAATCGTGATGGGCCCCGCCGAAATCGCGACGGGATCAAGCATATGGTAGAAGTCGTTGAGCATGTCGACCCTCCTACTCTCTACATACAAATGCGGCCGCGGGCCTTACACTCGCAGCCGCATATTTGGGCGTAACGTCTATGCGGAGCGCACCGTCCGCAGCTTTTGCATCTTAAAACGGCGCGTACTCGTCGTACAGGTCCTCGGCCTCGCCGGAAGCATTGACCTGCTCAACGCGGGTAACGCCGGGCACATGCTCCTTGAGGATACGCTCGATGCCCATGGAAAGCGTCAGGGCGCTCATGGGACAACCGGCACAGGCGCCCTGAAGCTCCAGCTTGACGACGCCCTCGTCATCAACGCCTATATACTCCATGTCGCCGCCGTCGGCCTGTAGGTTGGGGCGAATCTCTTCAAGAACCTTCTTAAGCAGCTCTTCGTTAACAGCCACAGGGGCTCCTTTCTCACAATAACGCGGGCGCGCCCGCGGACAGAGCTATGTTACTACAGCCGTGTACCCGCTCACGAGCCGTCCATGCGCGCGGACGCGACTTTCACGAGTAGTCAATTTGGGACGGGGCTCTTTTAGCTGCTTTTGCCGCCAGCTGGCGTTGCCACGCGCTACTGCTGAGCCTGCCCCTCGGTGCCGATGTGCACATCGACGATAACCTGGCGGTAGCTGATGCCACAGGAGTCGAGGATGCGGCGGCTGATGCGCCCATCATCGGTGTCGGCGTACTTGTTGTCCAGGTAGACAACCTCGCCCACGCCCACCTGCGCCAAAATCTTGGCGCAGTCGTGGCACGGGAACAGCGTGACGTAGACCGTGGAACCCTCGAGGTCCTTGAGCGAGCCACGGTAGTTGAGCACGGCGTTGGCCTCGGCATGGACCACGTAGTTGTGCTTGTCCTGCAGCGGGTCGTCGCTCGTACCCCACGGGAAAAAGTCGTCGTTGAGCGCCGAGGGCGTACCGTTGTAGCCCACCGAAAGGATGCGGTGGTTGGTGTTGGCGATGCACGCACCCACCTGTGTGTTGGGGTCCTTGCTGCGGCGCTGCGCGGCGATGGCCACGCTCATAAAGAACTCGTCCCAGCTAATGACGTCCAGGCGCTTGCCTGACGAAGTTTGATGAAGATCGTCCGACATGGCAGACACCTCCGTAATCGCAATAGTTTGACCCATTGTAGCAGGTGAAAGGTGGGGGCGTTTGTCCCGCCGACGTCCTCGGCTTTATGCGCGACGAGGCTTTTGGTTGATGCGGTACAGCTCGGCGAGACCCCGCAGCGTCAGTGCGTCGTCTACCGTCAGGCTGTGGCCGACCAACGCCGCGAGCGCCTCGGCATCGTCGCCGGTGATGACAATGGGCACGTCGCCCTCCCCCGCCGCCTTGGTCGCGCGCATCTCGGCAAGCACCATGTCGAGCATGCCGTCGATGCGGGCCACCTCGCCCAAGACCACTCCCGAGCGCATGGCCTCGCGCGTGTTACGGCCGATCACATGCGTCGGTGCCGAGGGCTCGACCTGGGGTAGGCGCGCCGCAGCCGCCGAAAGCGAGCGGGCGCCGAGCGCCAGACCCGGCGCGATGACGCCGCCCACAAAGGTTCCGTGCGTATCGATGACCTCGATATTGGTCGTCGTACCCAGGTCGATCACGATACAGGGAGAGCCGTAGACGGCGCGTGCCGCCACGGCATCGGCGATGCGGTCGGGGCCGATCTCGGCCGGGTCGTCGTAGTGCACGGGCATGCCGGTCTTGAGGCCCGGCCCCACGGTGAGCACGCGTCCCGTGCAGGTACGGGAAAGCGCCGCCTTCCATGGGCGTTCGAGCGCCGGGACCACGCAGCTCAGCACAGCAGCCGCGGGCACAAGCGCACCCGGCATGCCCGCATCGACCGCCAGTGCGGCCATGACCTGCACGAGACGCATGCGTGCCTCGTCTGCTGTGATGCTCGACGGCGTGGTGATCTCGCACGTCGCAAGCGGGCATTCCTGTGCCGCGGCCGAATCCTCGGCAAACAGGCCAAAGCGAATGAACGTGTTGCCCACGTCGACCGTCAATATATATGCGCAGCCATTAAGCATCGTCGGCGCTCCTTTCGTCTGCTCAGCAGTATATCGCCTACCTAAACCAGTCATCCCAAAATGACTAGCTTGAGGCTATACTGGTGCGCGGTCGTTTGCGAGCTCATGCGGCGGCCCTTGGTAACCCGACTTCCCGCGCCGTATCCGTAACGGCGCTCCCGGGGGAAGCGGATATACGCAAAGGAGTTCTATATGAGCAATCCCTCGAACCGCGCTTCGATGCGCGGGCAACTCACGCTGCGCGGCGTCGTCATCGGCGTCCTTGGCTGCGTGATCATCACGGCAAGCTCGGCCTACACCGCTCTCAAGATGGGCGCCCTCCCCTGGCCGATCATTTTCGCTGCCGTCATTTCGCTGTTCTTCCTTAAGCTCATGGGCAACGCCAGCCTCAACGAGGCAAACGTCACCCACACCATCATGTCCGCAGGCGCCATGGTCGCCGGCGGTCTGGCGTTTACCATCCCGGGCGCCTGGATGCTGGGCTATGCCGACCAGATCAGCTGGCTCGACATGTTTATCGTGGCACTCGCCGGCACTATCCTGGGCCTGCTGGCCACGGCACTCATCCACCGTCACTTTATCGTGGACGCCGCGCTTGAGTTCCCCACCGGCAACGCCGCAGCTCAGACCCTGCGCGCGACCGAGGCCGGCGGCAAGACCGGCAAGCAGCTCTTTGGCTCCATGGCCATCGCCGGCATCTACAGCGTGCTTCGCGACGCTCTGGGCGTGGTGCCCAGCATGCTGTGCACGCTCAATATCCCCGGCGTGACCTTTGCCATCTACAACTCGCCCATGTTGCTGTCCATCGGCTTTTTGGTGGGCTTCGCCCCCGTCGCCTTCTGGTTTGCCGGCGCGCTGCTGGGCAATTTTGGCATCATCGTCGGCGGCACCGCTGCCGGTCTGTTTGACGTTATGACCGCACAGGGCATCGTCAAGTCCCTGGGTATGGGCCTCATGATGGGCTTTGGCGTCGCCGTCGTCCTTAAGGACATCCTGCCGCAGGTCGCCGGCATCGTCCGCGGCCTCGCCGCCGACAGCTCCACCGACGCCGACGAGCAGTCGCTCATCTCGGGCTCCCTTAAGCTCGACGCCGGTATCATCGGCCTGGGCGCTGCCGCCATCGCCGTGATCATCGCCATCGTGCTCGACCTTGGCCCCGTTCCGGCCGTCATCGTTACGCTGTTCACCTTTGTCACCACCATCATGAGCGCGCAGAGCTGCGGCCAGACGGGCATCGACCCCATGGAGATCTTCGGCCTCATCGTCATGCTCATCGTTGCCGCCTTCGCGCAGCTCGCTCAGGTCAAGCTGTTCTTTATCGCCGGCATCGTGGCCGTGGCGTGCGGCCTTGCGGGCGACGTCATGAACGACTTCAAGGCCGGCGCCGTGCTGGGCACCAACCCGCGCGCGCAGTGGGTCGGCCAGGCCATTGGCGGCATCGTGGGCGCCCTGGTCGCCGCCGCCGTCATGGTCGCGCTCGTCACCGCCTATGGTCCGGACGCCTTTGGCTCCGACAAGAGTTTTGTGGCCGCACAGGCAAGCGTGGTCGCCACCATGGTCTCGGGCATCCCGAGCGTGCCGTGGTTTGCGGGCGGCTTTATCGCCGGCATCGTCATGTACTGGCTCGGCATTCCGGCCATGATGATCGGCCTGGGCGTGTACCTGCCGTTCTACATGTCGCTCACGGCCTTCCTGGGCTCCTGCGTCAAGCTCGCCTACGACAAGTGGGCAGCCCACCGCGATGCCAACGCCGGTCTTTCGGACGAGGAGAAGGCTGCCAAGGATGTCGCCTTCCAGGAGCAGGGCCTGGTCGTTGCCAGCGGCCTGCTGGGCGGCGAGTCCATCGTCGGCGTTATCCTGGCGTTTGTCTCTGTTGGCCTGAGCCTGCTGGGCTAAACCAAACAACAACGCACCCGTGCAGAGCGCGGGGTCGGAGACCATCCGGCCCCGCGCTTTTTTGTCTATTCGACTCTTATGATCCTCACGGCGTTTTTAGTCAAGCCGATTAGCCTGACTTCCAGGTCAACAAACCTTTTCTGACACCTTGCTCAGCGCGGTGTAGAGTAAAGACGACGGGCGGGATACGCAGCCCGTGCCAGAACGAGGTAAGCATGGAACTCGATAAACAACAGATCAAGCGACTGCGCGAGCGCCATCATCGGCGCCATGGGATCCGCCCCGCCCACAGCGAGGCCATGGAGAACGCAAGCCGCTTTCTAAAGCGGGCATTCAACATTCGCGAGGGACGCGCGCCCTATCACGTGATTCGCAAGCGCTTTGTAAACGGGGCGCGCCTGACTGGCTCACACTTATGCATCTTGATCATTGCCATGTTGATCGCGAGCATCGGCCTCGATATCGACTCGGACATCGCCATTGTAGGCGCCATGCTCATCTGCCCGCTTATGGGCTCGGTCCTTGCCATGGCATACGGTATTGCAACGCTCGACCGCGAGATCACCGTCGAGGCCATTGCCAGCCTCGCACTGCAGATGGTCTTTTGCCTGGTCACGTCCACGCTGTATTTTAAGCTCTCGCCCCTTGGCACCACCACGGCCGCCATCATCGACAATTCGACACCCACCGTGTGGGACCTCGCTGTCGCGCTCGCCGGCGGCTTTGCGGGCGGGCTGGGCAACTCACGCGACCAGGAGCCCGCAACGCTCATCGCCGGCGTGGCCGTGGCGACCGCGCTCATGCCGCCCCTGTGCGCGGCGGGCTATGGCATCGCCATCGCAAGCGGGTCATTGTTTCTCTCGGCGCTTTATGAATTTGGCATCAACGTGGTCTTTATCGCACTGGCCGCCGAAGCCGTACTGCTTCTTTTGCGCGTGCCGCTCAAGCGCGACCTCAACGGCGACGGTATTGTGACTGCTGAAGAAAACGCCGAGGTCAACGAGTTATCACGCAAGGTGCGCCGCCGCATCATTGTGGGCACGGTAGTCTTTGCCATCCCCTGCATCGTTATGACGGCGGGGTCTATTGGCTCGGCGCAGGCCGGCGTGCAGGACGGCTACGGCGTCACCGAAACCACGCGCGAGCTTGCGGCGGTGCTGCCAGGCTTTAAGGATTACACCGTCGCCGTCGAGACCTCGGCCACCGAAGGCGACGAGGAGGGCATCGTCGAGCGCGAGATCGTCGCCCATGTGACGACAAGCGAGGCGCTCGGGGCACGCGACCGCCACGTCGCCCGCAAGCTCATCGACCTCAATGTGCCCGAGCTCGATCGCGTGGAGTTTGATGTGGAGTAATGCGGAGCATGGGATGGCTCCCGCGCACAGGCGCAAGTCGCGGCGAGGCTCAGACGCGACGCAGGCACATGCAAAAAGCGGGACGTAGCTCACGTCCGCGCTCCGCTCGCTGTTTTATTGCCATGAATCAGACGTCCGCATCGACATCGCCAGACTCCACCGTAAACGCCGGATCGGTGCTCACAAGATAAAATCGGGTCACCTTAGTATTTCTAATTAGGTAAATCTGCCCCTGATTGCGTCGGCGCGATATATACGCAACGTGAACCGTGCCGAATTCTTCGCCGTTTTCCTTCTTTAATACCAGGATATTGGGATCGTTCGTACGCTTAAACTGCCCGTCAACGCAGCTGCCGTCTTTGTCGACCAGTTGCCACCGATGGTTATCCTCTTCAAGAAAGGCCAGGGTTTCCAGACTCGTCTTGTCGTCCCGATAGTAACCGTCAATGGCAAACCCTTCGGAAGCGCATTCCTGCATATAAGACGTTTCTCGGCTTATAGCAAACAGCCCTGTAGCGCCCAGGAGCACAGCCAGGCAGACCACTGCAAGGGTTATCGAAATAGCACGGCGACCCATGTTAGCCCAACCGATAGTTGTTTAACGGAGCGCGAAACATACCTGGAACCTCCGATATCAGGTAGAACGTCGCCAGCAGGCTGGCGACAACTATATGCTTCTTTTATCAAACCATATGGCTGCCACTCGCGGAGGGGGTATCGGCGAGCGGCGTGTTTTCATACTCCATTGGTCAAACCTAAGCGCAGCCCTACAGCTCGTACTTGTACACGCGGTAGATATACTTTTCGGCTTCCATCTCGTAGGTGGCGATGGGCAGACCGTAGCGGTCGTCTCGTCGTTTGGCAGATAGGCAACGCTGTGCTGGCCCGCGTTGAGCGAAAAATCGCCCTGGGCTTGCAGTAACTTGTCCTCAAAGCCCGAGCCGGCCCAAAAATCGGGCAAGCCCACAGAAGGCTGTAGCAAGGTCATTTACGCAACATATATCCAGCAAAAACGGGTGGTAGCCGGCACGGCTACCACCCGTTTGTCTCATATCTAGCCCATAGCAGGCAAGCTACTTCTTAATGCCGCGTCCCAGACGCTTGGCGACCGATGCAACGGCCTCCTCGCTGGCCGGCCCGCAGCTCACGCAGCCATCATGGGCACGCATCTGGCCGGTGACCTCGTCCATTGCGAGCGGCGCCACCTTCTCGAGCTTAAAGCCCTTGCCGGCGCGCATATTCTCCTTGGCCACGCTGATCATGAGCTTAATGCGGTTGAGCTGGTTGACCTCGGACGCACCAGGATCATAGTCCACCGCAACGATGTTGCTCTCGGGGTGCTGACGGCGCAGCTCCTTGATCACGGCCTTGCCCACCACGTGGTTGGGCAAGCACGCGAAGGGCTGCGTACAGATGATGTTAGGCGCGCCGTGGTCGATCAGGTCGAGCATCTCGGCCGTGAGCAGCCAGCCCTCGCCCATGTTGTTGCACACCGAAAGCACCGTGCGGGCCTTGTCGGCCATGGTGCCGATGCGCTCGGGCGCCTCAAAGCGGCGGGACTTTTCGAGCATCTCCTCCACCGGCATACGCATCCAGTCCACGAGCTTAATAAGCGCTTGCATGCCCGCGCGCGTAGTGGCAGAGCTTCCCAGCTCGTCCTTCTGCAGCTCGGCGTTGCTCATGGAGTACAGGAAGAAGTCGAGCAGGCCCGGCACCACTGCCTCGCAGCCCTCGCGCTCGATAACATCGACCACGTGGTTGTTGGCTGTGGGATGGAACTTGACCAGGATCTCGCCAACCACGCCCACGCGCGGCTTGGTGCCCTCGCCCACGAGCGGCATGGTGTCGAACGCGCGGATGGCCTCGCGGCACAGCTTGGTGTAGTTGTGCCTGTTGAACTTGGGCGCCAGCTTGCGGGCGCGCGCCATGTACTCCTCGTAGAGCGCGTTGGCGGCACCGGGCGTGGCCTCGTACGGGCGGCAGCGATAGAGCATCTGCATCATCACGTCGCCAAAGAGTACCGCGTAAACTGCCTGCTTAAGCAGCGCTGGCGTAATCTTAAAGCCGGGGTTGTCCTCGCCTAGCGCCACGGCCGAAAGCGAGATCACCGGAATCTCGGGGTGGCCGCTCTCGCGCAGGGCCTTGCGGATGAGTGCGATGTAGTTGGTGGCACGGCAGCCGCCGCCGGTCTGGCTGATGACCACAGCCGTCTTGGACAGATCGTACCGACCGCTCTCGATGGCCTCCATAATCTGGCCCGTCACCAGAATCGACGGATAGCAGATGTCATTGTTCACGTAGCGCAGGCCCGCCTCGACGGCGTCATGGTCGGTCGAGGGCAGCAGCTCCAGGTTGTAGCCGGCACCGCGGAACACCTCTTTGACCAGGTCAAAGTGGATCGGCGCCATCTGCGGGCACAGAATGGTGTAGCCCTCGTCGCGCATCTGCTCGGTAAAGGGCACCTTGGGCCACGCGGTCGATGCGCTCTCACGCTGCGCTTCGAACGTGTACTTGCGGCTCGCGAACGCGGGGGCATCCGTGGAGGGCCCCACCGGCGCGGCATCGCCCTGCTCGTAGGCCTCGCCCGCGGCCGTGGCCTCGGCCAGGCGCTCGGCCTCCTGGTCCTTGAGCGCTGCCATGAGCGAGCGAATACGAATACGCGCGGCGCCCAGGTTGGATACCTCGTCGATCTTGAGCACGGTATAGATCTTGCCGCTGGCTTCCAGAATCTCCTGCACCTGATCGGTGGTCAGGGCATCGAGGCCGCAGCCGAAAGAGTTGAGCTGGATCAGGTCCAGGTCGTTGCGCATCGTCACAAAACGGGCCACGGCGTAGAGGCGCGAGTGGTACATCCACTGGTCGACGACGCGGATCGGGCGCTCGGGCTTCACGAGATGCGCGAGCGAATCCTCGGTAAAGACCGCAAAGCCAAAGCTCGAGATAAGCTCGGGCAGGGCGTGGTTGATCTCGGGGTCGTTGTGGTAGGGACGGCCGGCGAGTACGATGCCGTGGCCGCCGCGGTCCTCGACCCACTTAAGGGCCTCCTCGCCCATGGTCTGGATATCCTCGTGGAAACGCGCATCGGCCTCAAAAGCAGCGTTGACGGCGGCATCGACCTCGGAGCGTGTGATCTTTGGACCGCGCACGCGACCGCGACCGGCTTGTGCATCGGCCACACGGTCGACGGCGAGCACCTGGTACAGGCGGCGCTTGAGCTCGGTCTTGTCGTGATAGGGCACAAACGGGTACAGGAACTCGATGTTCTGCTCGCGAATCTCGTCGATGTTGAGCGCCAGCGCCGTGGGATAGCTCATGACGATGGGGCAGTTGTAGCAGTTACCGGCGGTCGGATCCTCCTTGCGCTCCCAGCGCACGCACGGCATCCAGATGAAGTCGACATCGCGGTCGATGAGGTTCATCACGTGGCCGTGGCTCATCTTTGCCGGGTAGCACACGCTCTCGGACGGCATGGACTCGATGCCCGCCTGGTAGGTCTTTTTGCTCGACTGGTCGGACAGCTGCACGCTAAAGCCCAGGCGCGTAAAGAACGCGTGCCAGAAGGGGTAGTTCTCGTACATGTTGAGTGCGCGCGGGATACCCACGGTGCCGCGCGGGGCCTCGTCGGGACTCAGGATCTCGCGGTTAAAGAGCAGCTCGTTTTTCTTTTTGAAAAGGTTGGGGGCCTCAGTCTTCTGCTTTTTGTGGCCGGCGCCCTTCTCGCAGCGGTTGCCGGTAATGAAGCGCCTGCCGCCGCCAAAGTCGTTGACGGTAAGCTGGCAGTTGTTAGAGCAACGGCCGCAGCGGACATGCTTTTGCGTCACGGTAAGGTGCGCGATGTCCTCGGCAGAAAGAATGGTCGAGGTGCCGTCGGCGCCGGCGCGATCGCGGGCGAGCAGGGCCGCACCGTAGGCGCCCATGCAGCCGGCGATGTCGGGACGCACGGCATGAACGCCGGTGAGCTGCTCAAATGCGCGCAGCGTGGCATCGGACATAAAGGTGCCGCCCTGGACGATCACCTGGCTGCCGATCTCCTTGGGGTCGCGCAGCTTAATGACCTTGAACAGGGCGTTCTTGATGACGGAATAGGACAGGCCGGCCGCGATGTCGCCCACCGTGGCGCCTTCCTTTTGCGCCTGCTTGACGCGCGAGTTCATAAAGACCGTGCAGCGGCTGCCCAAATCAACCGGGGCCTTGGCATGGATGGCAGCGTCGGCAAATGCGCGCACGTCCATGTTCATAGACACGGCGAAACTCTCGATAAAGCTGCCGCAGCCCGACGAGCAAGCCTCGTTGAGCATGATGTGCTCGATGACGCCGTCCTTGACGCGCAGACACTTCATGTCCTGGCCGCCAATGTCCAGGATAAACTCGACGCCGGGCAGGAATGCCTTGGCGCCGCGCAGGTGCGCGACGGTCTCGATCTCGCCGGAATCGGCCTTGAGGGCCTCGATGAGCAGTGCCTCGCCGTAGCCCGTGGTGGTCACGTGGCCGATGGTGCAGCCGGCGGGGATGTGGTTGTAGAAATCGGCCATGATGACCTTGGCCGTGCCCAGGATGTCACCGTTGTTGTTGCCGTACCAGGTGTGCAACAGCTGGCCGTCCTCGCCCACGAGCGCGGCCTTCATGGTGGTGGAACCGGCGTCGATACCGATGAACACGCGGCCGGTGTAGCCGTCGAGCTTACCCTTGGGGACGACCTCGGTGTCGTGGCGAGTCTTGAACTCGGCAAAATCCTCGTCGGTGGCAAAGAGCGGATCCAGGCGCTCGACCTCGGCACCCTGCGTGTCACCCAAGCTGTCGATGGCCTCGATGAGCTGCGGGAACGTGCTGAGCTTGTTGGACTCGTGCGCCATGGCGGCGCCGCTCGCCACAAATAGGTGAGCGTTTTGGGGCACGATACGGTGCTCTTCGTCCAGGATGAGCGTGAGGTAGAAGCGGTGGCGCAGCTCAGAGAGATACTGCAGCGGGCCGCCCAGGAAGGCGACGTTGCCGCGAATGGGACGGCCGCACGCCAGGCCCGAGATGGTCTGGGTCACGACGGCTTGGAAGATGGAGGCCGCCACGTCCTCGGGGCGGGCGCCCTCGTTGAGCAGCGGCTGGACGTCGGTCTTGGCAAAAACGCCGCAGCGGCTGGCGATGGGATAGATGGTGGTGGCGTTGGCCGCGAGTTCGTTAAGGCCGCTGGCGTCGGTGTGCAGCAGGGTTGCCATCTGGTCGATGAACGCGCCCGTACCGCCGGCACAGGTGCCGTTCATGCGCTGCTCGATGCCGTTGTCGAAGTAGATGATCTTGGCGTCCTCGCCGCCCAGCTCGATGGCGACATCGGTGGCCGGGATGAGGGTCTCGACAGCGCGCTTGCTGGCGATGACCTCCTGGACAAACTCCAGGTCGAGCCACTGGGACAGCAGCAGGCCGCCCGAGCCGGTAATGGCGCAGGTCATCTGGGCCGTCGGCAGCACGGTCGCAGCACCCTCGAACAAGTCGCGGGCGCAGGCACGGACGTCGGTGTGGTGGCGCTGGTACTTGGCGTAGACGATCTGGTTGTCGTCATTGAGCACGGCGAGCTTGACGGTGGTGGAGCCCACGTCGATGCCCAGGTGCAGGTTGCCGCGGGCGGCCTCGGGGTTGAAGATCGCGCCTTCGGGGGCGTGGGCGGCGGCTACGGGCTCAGCGGCGGTGGCGGGCTCGCTAGCGACGGACGTCTCCCCTGCCGCGTTCTTGGCATCGGCAACTGCCTCGGCAACTTTCTCGGCAGCTGCGGTCGCGGCCTTCTGCGCGGCATCCACCACGGCGGGCGCAGCCTCACGCGCGGCAGCGACCATACGGTCCTTAATGCCCTCGACGAGTTTGCTCATTGCCTCTCCTCTTAGTTGTTGGACTCGACGGCTGCGGTGGTGTCGGCCGCGTCCTCGAGCTGCAGGTTCAATAGCTTCATGCCGTATTCCGGCACGTTGATATCGATGGGTTGGCCATACAGGTCACCAGGGCGCACAAAAGCGAGCACCGTCATAATGCGCGCCATGGCCTCGGGCGATTCGGTGAGCCCACGCTCAAACCAGCGCTGAATCATGCCGACCTCGGCACTCACGACGTAGGTGACATAGTAGTCAAAGAACGTGCCCAGCGCCAGGCCCAAAATGCCCGTCTGCGCACGCGGCACCACAGCCTCACGAGCGGTGTCGATGATCCTTTTAATGAAGGCCTGGTCGCCGCCCGGACCCAGCAGCGCACCGATTAAGTCGCGGTTGGCCGCAAGATAACGCAGCAGCTCAACCGAACCGGGCGCCGGCTCGAGCTCATCGATGTTGTGATAGAGGTCGGGCAGCTGAGCTGCGGTGATGAGCTCAATGCGCTCACGGATCTCGGCCAGCAAGCCATCCTCGATTTGATTGATAAAGTCGGGAATATCGCGGTAGTGCGAATAGAACGTGCGGCGCGTAAGGCCGGCGCGCTCGGTGAGCGACGCGACATTAATGCGCGAAAGGTCGCCGCTTTCGGCAAGCTCGCTGGCAAGTGCCTGGCGAAGGGCACGCTGCGAGCGAAGGGACCGGCGATCGCATTTCTCGAGCTGGGACAAGCGTCCTCCTTGTTACTCAGCCTGTGCGCTATTGCACAGTGCGAGTATTATTGCACACCGTGTGTATCAACACGTAAAGGCAATATTTGGGATGTGGCGAAGGGACAGTCCCTTTGTCACATTATTCGATGACGGTGCGAGAGTTTTGCTTGCGCATGGTGGCGAGCATGTGTTTGGGGACGGCGTGGACCATGCAGCTGCCGATGGTCGCGCTCGCGGCGGCCTTAGCTGCATCGCTTGCGTTTTTGGTCGCGTAGCTGTGACGGAAACGCTTGAGCATGGCGATATCGTTGCCGCCATCGCCATAGACCGCGACCTCGTCCTCGGCAATACCGTAGTAGCCCGCCAGCCAGGCCACACTCTCGCCCTTGTTGCACGCCACGTCCGTGATCTCGAACATCACCGGATCAAACGGCGCGTTGACCACACGGTCCGAGCGCTCGGCCAAATACGCCTTAAGGTCGCGCTCCAGCTCGGGCGAGGTCACGCGACAGTTGATCTTGCACACATCGTGGCGCAGGATGTCACCGATCGACTGGTCGAAATACTGTTCCTCGTGGTACCCGCCACGTGCACGCATACCGCGCATCACGATGCGCTTGATAGGACTGTCCTTTTTAAAGCCCGCCTGGTGCATCTCGAACGAACCGCTCGAGAACATGCCGTCGGGCGTGGAACAGTCGAAGCAAATGTCCGGGAACGCCTTGAGCAGCTCCTCGGTAACCTGCGGGTCGATGGTCCAGGTCTTGAGCACCTCGCCATGGCTGTTGCGCACGATGGATCCGTTGGAGCAACAGGCGTCGAGTGCCAGCCCCGCAAAGCCATGCTCGCCGATTGGCAACGTCGAGCGCCCGGTCGCGGGAACCACATGCAAGCCAGCCTCGGTCAGCTCGCGAATGGCACGGCGGATGGTCCCATCCGCCTCGTGCAGGGCGTTCAGCAGCGTTCCGTCTAAGTCACTCGCAAACATCTTGATCATGGGCATGCCTCTCCTTCGTCTGCACGATATTGTAGACGAAGGTGAGGCATGCCCAGACAATGGCGTCCCGGCGCGGCGGGACAATGCTTCCGCAAATCCACGGTGTCCCTGCGCCTTAAGACAATTGCCACAAGCGACTTTTCAGCCGATAAAACTGCACCGTAGTCAACGTCAGTACCGCCAACATTCCTGCGAATACAATCGCCGGAGCCCATCGATCATATGCGAGCCCGTAAACCAATTGGCCAATAGGCGTTGCACAGGAAAGCATCATATAAACGAATGCCAGCACTTTTCCGCAGAGTTCCTTTGGCGCTGACCGCTGAACAAATGAAACGATTTCAACCGATGTAATGCTTGCCCACGCCATGACCCATGCCGAGCCGGCCGCAAGCGCGGTAAACGCAAATTCATCAGGACCGCTCAGTAGCGTGACAATAATCGGTACGACTCCAAAACAGATCATCGCAACATATCGACATATGCCCTTGAAGGAAAAACGATGCGGCCAAATACCGACCAAACCACTGCCGACAAGACCGCCCAAGCCCATAGCCACCTCAATAATCCCAACAAAGGATGACTGTATTCCGAGATGCTTTGAAACAACAATGGGAGCACCAATCGTTAACCCAACTAACGCAAGGTTCAAAATAGCCGCAAGCAAAAACACAACGAGCAATGATGCGTTTTGAACCAGGTACCGAATCGACTCCCGGAAATCGCTTCGGCATGTCGAGCAAGTCGTACTGTCTCCTGTCATTCCAAATGAGGCATATCGCTTGAGTGTGCCCCCGAACAGCAGGGCTGACATCGCAAACGTCAACGCCGCGGTTTCGCATAGAGCATCGATACCAAAGCACCCATAGACTGCCGTCCCGACTACAGGCCCCAAGATATTGCTCGCCATGGTTACCTGCGAGACCAACGCTGTGGCACGCTCAACTTTTTCTTGGCCCATCATGTGCACCGTCTCAATTTGAAGCATCGGTTTCAGCAGCGATTGGATGCCATATTGGACGCAAAGCATTGCTGCCACGACAACGGCAAGAGGCAGCGAACGCTTCATAGGGATAAACAACAGCGATGCAGCCATCAGAACAATGCCGAGCATCACAAGAACCCCGCGATGTCTCCCACGATCCGCCAAGATTCCGCCAGCCGGAGTCGCAAGCACGCCCGGCACGAACGCTATCGCCGCGACGGCACCATATAACGTTGACGAGCCGCTGCAATCGAACAAGTAAAGCGGGCACGCAAAGCACAGTGCCGACAACATCGAATACGCGCACAGCTGTGCAACAAGAAGACCGAAAAGCCTGATAGATCGCACTGTTTTTTGCGCCAACGAGACGCTACTCCTCCGCATTTCAGCCATAAGCCTATCCCCTATACATACCGTTAGTATGTATTTAATGACTTGAAAAGGGCAGCCGTGGCTACCCTTACAAATCAATTACATACCGTCAGTATCTATATTACCACCCGGCGCGGTCCCATACGTCCCAAATCTGTGCCGTTGTCTGAAGCACTTCTTCCCCCAAATCAAGTCCCACCGCGGCAGCCATCTGCGCCAAACATTGAGCGCGAGCGAGCATTCGGTCCTTGGATTCAAGCGGACGGAACAATGGCAGCAACCAAAGATTCGCCAACAACGATACGGCCTCCGCCGCTTCGCGAGGGCATTCGCACGCAATGGAGCCGTCGGCGATGCCCTCCTCGATCACTGGCAAAAGACAGCCATCGGCCGATTCGTCAAACGAGCCCTGGTACTGCATCGCCAGTAGACGCGAGCTTTTTACCGGATCCGCCGCAGGATGTATGCGTGCCCATAGCTCAATTTGTGGAACGACGGACTCGGGCGCGTACAGCCGCTTGAGCTTTTGGGCTCCGTTCATATTACCGATACCAAGCGTTGAGCGGCGGCGCTCAACAATCGGAGCCATTGCCCGATCAAATGCGGCGTTGAAAATCTCTTCTTTACTCTTAAAGTGATGATAGACAGCGCCCTTGGTCATGCCATCGAGGCGGTCGACGATATCTTGAATGCTCGTCCCCTCATAACCCTGTGCGCAGAATAGCTCCAGCGCCGCGTCGAGAATCTTCGCGACCGTCTCCTCGGGATATTTATTACGCCCCATAATCTGTCCATCCGCAACGCAAGTCTTGTGCCTCATTGCAGTATTTTAACGTTGCGGATGGCAGGCAGTCGATTCTACACCGCGGCGGGGCCGTGTTCGCCGGTGCGGATGCGGATAACTTCCTCGACCGGCTCGACCCAGATCTTGCCGTCTCCAACGGCACCGGTGCGAGCAGCATTGCAGATAATCTCGACAATTCCGTCGACATGCTCATCGGCGCAAATGAGCGTGAACTGCACCTTAGGGATCGTGTTGACAAGCAACTCGTTGCCGCGCACGTATTCCTTCCAGCCATGCTGCGCGCCGCAGCCCTGCACTTGGTTGATAGTCATGCCACGAACATCGGCAGCAAACAGCGCGTCTTTAAGAACCTCAAGCTTCTCGGCACGAACGATCGCCGTAATCTTTTTCATAATGAATTCCTCTCAATAATCAACGTATCCCTTTACATGAGACGCGGGTTTCCCAGGTGCCGCAGACCAACCTTGTAGATCAGATAAGTGCAACTAACAGGTCTTAGCAGGTTTCCCAAGTGCCGCAGATCGGCCTGAAAGAGGAGTGCCGCGTACTTAAGGTACGCAAACGACGATTGAAGGCCGAGGTGCGGTGCTTGGGGAAGCTGCTAATCGAGTCCGGAGAACGAAGGGTAGGCGCTCTCGCCGTGCTGACTCGCATCCAGGCCCAGCGCCTCGTCGGCCTCGTCCACACGCAGGCTGCCGTGGAACAGCGCCTTGACCACCGCGGCGATTACCAAGTCGAGTACCAGCACAATAGCGACCGTCACCACAATGCCCAAGATCTGCGAGATGAGCAGCGACACGTCGCCCGTGTAGAACAGGCCGCCCTTACCGGTCCACGAAAGCTCCGGCACGCAGAACAGGCCCGTGAGCACGCCGCCCAAGATGCCGCCAATGCCGTGGCAACCGAACGCGTCGAGCGCGTCGTCGTAGCCAAACTTGGTCTTGAGATGACTGATAGCCAGGTAGCAAACGGGCGATACGATCAGGCCCATGACCAGCGCTGCCCACGGCTCGACAAAGCCCGCACCCGGCGTGACCACCACAAGGCCCGCAACCAGACCGGTGCTGGCACCCACCAGCGTGGGACGGCCGGTATGCACGCGCTCGACGGCAAGCCACGAGACCATGCCCGCTGCGCTGGCCGTCACGGTGTTGAGGATGGCAAGTGCCGCCACGGCGTCGGCCTTGAACTCGCTGCCGCCGTTAAAGCCAAACCAGCCAAACCAAAGCAAGCCGGCGCCCAGCGCCACAAACGGCACGTTATGCGGGCGATAGCTCACCATGCCAAAACCGCGACGACGGCCGAGCATCAAGCAAAGAATCAGACCCGTCAGACCGGACGAGATGTGTACCACGTCGCCGCCGGCAAAGTCGAGCGCGCCGACAATGTCGCCGATAAAGGAGCCCTCGCCGCCCCAAACCATGTGGGCAAGCGGCGCATAGACCACGAGCAGCCAAATGCCCAGGAAGGCCGCCATGGCACCAAACTTAACGCGGCCGGCCAGGCTGCCCGTGACGATGGCGGCAGTGATCATGGCAAACGCCATCTGGAAGGCGATGTTGATGATCTGAGGGTAGACGGCACCATCCGCAGCATTGCCCTCGGCCGCCTGCAGCACCTGGCCGAGCACCGGCAGGCACAGCAGCTGGTCAAGGCCTCCAATAAACGGGCTCGAGCCGTCGCCGCCGTAGGCCAGCGACCAGCCGGCAACAATCCACAGCACACCAACCAGGCCAATGGCGCCAAAGCACATGAGCATGGTGTTGATGACATTTTTGCGCCTAGACAGGCCGCCATAGAAAAACGCCAGACCCGGTGTCATTAAAAACACGAGCATGGTGCAGATGAGCATAAACGTTGTCGAACCTGTATCGTACATTCGCTCCCCCTTGATCGCATGAACGTTGTCGGCGCCCATAATGCGGCCGAGGGGCAACTGGTGTAGACCAGATACGGCGTTGTTAAACGCTGCGTTGTCGAATGGAAACGGTGCCGCAATCTTGGAAACGGCGCGGCAACGGACGCGAAACGAACGGGAAATACGCGAGCAAGGAAGCCGTGAGCGCGCCCGTCCCGGCTAGTGGCGGAACAGCTCGCGGGCTCGGTCACGAAGGTCGGTAGCTCGGATGACGCCCTCGTAGCGGTTGATACGCAAGCGCGGGAAGGCATTGAAGAAGCGCAGGTCGCGGCGGCTGAGTGACACGCTCGGCACCGGACGGCTTATGCGCTTGCCGGCAAGGCGACGACTGAGCGACGGACGCGGCATGCTCGGCGCGGCATCGGCCACGCGGCGGGCAGCAAGTGCCAGGCCGCGAGCACCATCCGCGATAAACGTCGGCATTGAAGCCTTCTCGCGCAGGGCATCGAGCGCGGCGTCACCCAGCTCGGCCAGCCACGCGTTAACGGCACGGCTACGGATGTGCGTCTGTGTCACCGAGTCAATCGTCGATTCGGGAATGCGCTCGAGCATTGAGTCGGACGCGTCGGCAAGCGACTCGTTGATGCGGTCCGCAAGGTCGGTCCGGACGCGCTCCAGCTGATCAGACAGACGCCGCCAGCTCGCCAACGAGCACACCGCGTCGACCATCATCGCGACCGCGACGATAAAGGCGGACAACCGCACAATCAGTACCGGCAGATGGCCAAGCAGCCCCAGCAATGCCGGCTCCACTAAACGGCAAATACACAACGAACCCAAGCCAAACGCGCAGGCCCAGTACAGACAGATGCGTCCGTGCAAGTTAAACGGCAGGTGCGAGTAATCCCAAAAGCGAGCGCCCGTTGTTTTTTCCAACAGCACGCCCACGCTGTACTCAATCACGCTGCATACGAGCGCTGCAGCGACAAACTGGCTCGAGACATCCGGAATCCCGCGCAACAGCAACCAGCAGGCAATGCCGCCCACACCATAGATAGGACAACACGGCCCCAGCAAAAAGCCACTGTTGGCAAATCGTCCGTGATTGAGCATGGCGCATACTGTCGACTCCCATGCCCAACCGCAAAACCCGTAAAAGGCAAACGAGAGCACCAGTGCCGAGAGTGGGCAGGCGGCAAGCGTCGCACCGCCAAACGCCATATCAATCGCGGTCCCCACCGTCTACCCTCTCCTCTTTTCGCTCGATGCTTTACTCACGCTATCGTCTGTCTCGTCCTTGCGCCGCAGACGACCGGCGACCGTCTCACGCAGAGCACACCATTTATCCGCCAGGCACACAATCCACGCCTCACGACACGTCGGCGGCACCGGCACCAGCGGAAACATATGCCGCACGATAATATTCCGCTCGCGCGACGTCAGCTCAAAATCTTCCTCCGCACGTGCCAGGGCAAAAAACGGATGCCGAAATCCGTGCAGTCGATGGCTCGGGTCGGGGTCGTGCCAATCGTAGAGAAAGTAATCGTGTAACAGGGCTCCGCGCAGCAGCGAGGCACGGTCGACCGAAATGCCAGCACGGCCCAGGCGCTCGGCAAAGGACAGACTTGCCCGCGCCACCGAGGTCACATGTGCATAGACCGTCACATCGCCATGCTGGATAAACTCGCGCGTCAGGTCCAGACGGCCCGCCTGTGCCAGTTGACGGGCAGCATGGTCTACTTCGCACGCGATTTTCTCGGCACGAACGACATCGGACATGCTGCCTCCTTCCAGCGACTCACGGCGACAAGCCACAGCCTGTGCACAATCGATAAAAACATCATGGAACACATCAGTATGGCATCGGACAAAACGTTTTGCCCCACCAGTTGGCGAATTACCGCGCCGCCGTCACATATCAAACGCCAAAATGTGCGAGACTGTCTTGTGCAATTGTGCCGGCCGAGGGAGCGCCGGCGCACGATTCGCATGGAGTAACCCACAACGATGCTGCTTACGCAAACGACAACGCCCGAGGACGTCAAGGCTCTCGACCGCGCCGAGCTTCCGCTGCTCTGCGGCGAGATTCGCCACGCCATCCTCGAAAGTTCCGCCGCTGTCGGCGGACACGTTGCCCCCAACCTGGGCGTCGTTGAGCTTACGGTCGCGCTCCATCGCGTGTTTAACTCCCCCACCGACAAAATTGTCTTTGACGTTTCGCACCAGACCTACGCCCACAAGGCGCTGACTGGGCGCGCGTATACCTATATCGATCCGGAGCGTTATGGTGAGGCTTCTGGCTTTGCCAACCCCGATGAGTCCGAGCACGACTTGTTTGCCATGGGCCACACCTCAACCTCGGTAAGCCTGGGCTGCGGCTTGGCACACGCGCGCGACCTGGCGGGCGACACGTATAACGTTGTTGCCATTATTGGCGACGGATCGCTTTCGGGCGGCCTGGCGTTTGAGGGCTTCAACAACGCCGCCGAACTCGACAGCGACCTGATCATCATCGTCAACGATAACGATCAGTCTATTGCCGAGAATCATGGCGGTCTGTACCGTAACTTGGCCGAGCTGCGCGCCAGCAACGGCACCTGCGAGCGCAACGTTTTCCGCGCGATGGGGCTCGACTACCGCTATCTGGACGCCGGTAACGATGTGTTGGCCCTCGTCGATGCGCTGCAGGAACTGCGCAATATCGATCATCCCATCGTGCTGCACGTCTCCACCGCCAAGGGCAAGGGCTTTGAGCCGGCCCAGAGCGACCCCGAGCGCTGGCACCACGTGGGTCCGTTTGACATGGCGACTGGGCGCAAGCTCTGCCCGGGCCATCCGAGCGAGCCTGCACCGCGCACCTATGCCGACATTACGGGCGAGGCGCTCAGCGCCGCCATCGAGCGCGATCCGCAGGTCGTGGGCATCACGGCCGCCACGCCCTACATTATGGGCTTTACACCCGAGCTTCGCGCTGCCGCCGGCAAACAGTTCGTCGATGTGGGCATTGCCGAGGAGCACGCTGTGACCTTTGCCACCGCGCTTGCACGCTCGGGCGCCAAGCCAGTCTTTGGTGTGTACGGCACGTTTTTGCAGCGCGCCTACGACGAGCTGTGGCACGACCTGTGCCTCAACGACGCCCCCGCAACCATCCTGGTGTTTGGTGCGTCAATCTTTGGCACCACGTCCGAGACGCACCTTTCCTTCTTTGATATTTCCATGCTGGGCGGTCTTCCCAACATGCGCTACTTGGTGCCGGCCTGCATGGAGGAATACCTGTCCATGCTGAGTTGGTCGCTCGACCACCGCGAGCATCCCGTGGCGATTCGTGTACCGGGCATCGGCCTGGTGAGCCGCCCCGACCTGGCACCTGCCGAGGACACCGATTACAGCGCCGCTCACTATAACGCGGTACGTCAGGGCCGCGACGTTGCCGTGCTCGCGCTTGGCGATTTCTTTGAGCTGGGCGAGCGCGTTGCAAACCGCTTGGCTGCCGAATACGGCATCGAGGCCACGCTCGTCAACCCGCGCTTTGCAACCGAGCTTGACCGCGAGTTCCTCGACAGCCTTGCCGCCGAGCATCGCGTTGTCGTCACCCTCGAGGACGGCATCTTGGACGGCGGCTGGGGAGAGCGCGTGGCATGTTATCTGGCTTGCACGCCGCTACGCACCCGCACCTTTGGCATCGCCAAGGGCTTCCCCGATCGCTACGACCCCAACGAGCTGCTCGCACAGAACGGCATGACGGTCGAGAATATGGCCGCCGAAGCCGTGAGACTACTCAACGAGTAAGAAAACCTCCGCAAGGGAAGCACCCCTGCGGAGGTTTTTATTTTCGCGACGCGATTATCTCGATCTGTAACATCTAGGGTCCGAATTTCCGTCTAACTGTTACAGATCGAGATAAGACATCTTAGTCCCAGACCTTTGTCTCAATCTGTAACAGATAGGGACCTTTTGGCCGTCCAGATGTTACAGATTGAGACATTCGAATTCCCCTGAAGAGAAAATCTCGATCTGTAACAGGTAGAACCCATTTCCTCGTCTAACTGTTACAGATTGAGACAAAGCAGCGAGACAGGCCACCGCATCTGCAAGAACCACCACAAAGGCGCCCGTCCCCTTTGTGGTGGTTTTAAGTCATGGTCGGCGCGAAAAACGAATAACCGTTCATACGCGATCTCCTTACTTATATATGCGTCGCGTTGCCGCCATTATAGCGACCGCCGCGAGCGACCACGCCGTCTGCAAAGCGCTATCTCAGCTGTAATAATCGGCGTTTGCCCAGATAAAACCAGCCAAAATAAACCTGTCCCTTTTTGGTAGGTAGAATTACCCATAAGGTAAGTATGTTTCTGAGTTATTTCGTGTTGACCCATTTGAGCGCGATAGGGTATAACTCTACTCAACCGCTAGGGATTTTATTGAGAAAGGTGTTCTACCATGAGCAAGAACCTCTCCCAGCAGGTCGTTCTCGACCGCCGCGGCTTCGTTGCCGCCACCTTCGCAACCGTCGCCGGCCTTGGTCTTGCCGGCTGCTCCGGCACCAGCGCCGAGGCCGACAAGGGTTCCGCCGCCGGCTCCTCCAAGAGCTCCGAAGATACCGAGGCTTCCACCACGCTCGACGCCAAGGCATTCGACAAGCTCGTCGACAACGGCCCCAAGGCCGATGACGACGCCATCGCTGCCAGCACCTGGGCCACGGCCGTTAAGGACGCCGGCGTCTTTAAGATCGGTGGCGTTCAGACCTCCACGCTCTTCTCCCTCCTCAACGAGAAAGACGGTCAGACCCGCGGCTTCGACGCCGGTATCGCGCAGCTTCTGTCCAACTACATCCTGGGCGAGAACAAGGTCGAGATCACCCAGGTGACCTCGGACACGCGCGAGTCCGTCCTGCAGAACGGCCAGGTCGACGCTGTCTTTGCCACCTACACCATCACCGACGAGCGCAAGAAGCTCGTCTCCTTTGCCGGCCCCTACTACTACACCCAGCAGGCCATCCTGGTGCTCGCCGATAACGACGACATCAAGAGCATCGACGACCTGGCCGACAAGAACGTCGCCGTCCAGTCCGGCTCCAACGGCCCCGCTATCCTCGAAAAGTTCGCTCCCAAGGCCAGCCAGCAGGAGTTTAAGACCGACGAGGAGGCCCGTCAGGCACTCCAGCAGGGTCGCGTTGACGCCTACGTCATCGATAACAACATGCAGCAGAGCGCCCTGGTCCGCGAGCCCGGCAAGTACAAGATTGCCGGCAAGCCCTTCGGCAGCAAGGAGCCCTACGGCATCGGCCTGCCGCTCGATTCCGACGGCGTCGCCTTTGTCAACGACTTCCTTAAGAAGATCGAGGACGACGGTACCTGGACCGAGCTGTGGCAGATCTGCATCGGCGACCGTACGGGCGACACCAATGTTCCCGAGCTGCCCGAGATCGGCGCCTAGGCAGCGAGCCTGGTAACGGCCGCAACGAAACCATACGGAAACGCATGATGCGCTTTATTGCGGTAAACTGTTTCCTCACTGAGTTGTCGGGGCTTCCGTACACACGGGAGCCCCTTTCCTTATCGGCGGGAGGTCCGCATGAGTCTCTCCGAACTCTGGTCGCTCTATGGCCAGAACTATATCGACGCGCTGCTAGCGACCTGGGGCATGACGCTTGAGTCGTTTGCCATCGCCATGGTGCTGGCCGTCGCCGTCACCGTGATGCGCGTGTCGCCGCTCAAGCCGCTACGCGTCCTTGGCGACCTGTATGTCCAGGTCTTCCGTAACATCCCCGGCATCGCGCTGCTTATCATCGTCGTCTACGCGCTGCCGCCGCTCAAGGTCGTCCTGCCCTACCGCACCTGCGTTATCGTCGCCACGGTCCTCTTGGGCTCGGCCTTTGGCTCCGAGAACTTCATGAGCGGCATCAACACCGTCGGCGTCGGCCAGGTGGAAGCCGCCCGCTCGCTGGGCATGAGCTTTAACCGTATCCTCGCCAAGATCGTGATTCCGCAGGCGCTGCGCTCGAGCGTGTTGCCCATGACCAACCTCTTTATCGCCGTCATGCTCACCACCGCACTCGGCAGCCAGGTGCCGCTTAAACCGCAGGAGCTCACCGGCGTGGTGAGCTACATCAACACGCGCTCGCTCGGCGGCGTCGCCGCGTTCTTTATCTCGGCGCTCGGCTACCTGGGCACAGCCTTTGTGGTGAGCCACATTGGCAACCACATCGATAAGAAGGTGAGGATCCTCCGATGAGCAAGCACTCCTCCCCTGCGCTTACCATGCGCGATGCGCTCTACGAGGCTCCCGGCCCCAAGATGCGCGCCAAGATTCGCATCGGCACCGCCATCTCGCTTGTTGCCGTGGCCGCACTCGTCGTCCTGGTACTGCAGCGCTTTTATGTGACCGGCCAGCTTTCGGTCCACTATTGGTATTTCTTTACGCACCTCACCACCTGGAAGTTCCTGCTTGCCGGCTTTGAGGGCACCGTTAAAGTCGCACTCACCGCTGGCGCCATCGCACTGGTGCTGGGCCTAGGCCTTATGCTCGGCCGCACCAGCGACATTAAGCCGCTGCAGCTGGTCTGCCGCGTGCTCACCGATTTCTTCCGCGGCGTGCCGAGTCTGCTGTTCATCTACTTCTTCTTTTTGGTGCTGCCCCAGTACAAGATCGCGCTGCCGTCGTTTTGGATGCTCACGCTTCCTGTCGCGCTCGCTGCAGCCGGCGTACTTGCCGAGATCTTCCGTGCCGGCGTCAACGCCGTGCCGCGCGGCCAGGTCGAAGCCGCCCAAGCGCTCGGTCTCTCCAAGGCTAAAATCACCTTTAAAATCGTGTTGCCTCAGGCTATTCGGTTTATTATTCCGTCGTTAATCTCACAACTTGTAGTCGTGGTCAAGGACACCACCGTCGCCTATGTGGTGAGCTACCCCGACCTCATGCAAAATGCCCGCGTGCTCATTACCAACTACGATGCACTCGTATCGGTCTACCTGGTAATCGCGGTCATCTACATCCTCATCAACGTCGCGATCAACAAGGCCGCCGTCTACGTTTCGCACAAGACCGGCGCGACCATCATCCGCTAACGCTTTACCATTTCGAGTCATAAGGAGCCGAGCACCATGGCACAGAGCACCTCTTCCACCGGCAATCAGCCGCTGATTGAGCTCAAGCACGTCGATAAGCACTATGGCGACCTGCACGTTCTCAACGACATCAATCTCTCGGTCGACCGCGGCGAGGTCGTCGTTGTAATTGGCCCCTCGGGCTCGGGCAAATCAACCATGTGCCGCACCATCAACCGCTTGGAGACCATCGACTCGGGCGAGATCTTCATCGAAGGTCAGCCGCTTCCGCAGGAAGGCAAAGACCTTGCCCGTATGCGCGCCGAGCTGGGCATGGTGTTCCAACAGTTCAACCTGTTTGCACATATGACGGTACTGCAAAACGTCATGCTGGGGCCGGTCGACGTGCTGGGCGTCTCCAAGGACGAGGCCCGCGAGCGTGCCATGGACCTGCTGGGCCGCGTGGGCGTTGCCGAGCAGGCCGATAAGGTGCCTGCGCAGCTTTCGGGCGGCCAGCAGCAGCGCGTGGCCATCGCCCGCTCGCTTGCCATGCAGCCCAAGGCCATGCTCTTTGACGAGCCCACAAGCGCCCTCGATCCCGAAATGATCAACGAGGTGCTCGAGGTCATGGTGCGCTTGGCCCAGCAGGGCATGACGATGATCGTCGTCACGCACGAGATGAACTTTGCCCGCCGCGTGGCCGACCGCGTCGTGTTTATGGCCGACGGCCAGATCGTGGAAACCGGCACGCCCGACGAGTTCTTCGACCACCCCCAGACCAAGCGCGCCCAGGACTTCCTCAACTCCATCAAGGGCCACTAACCAGACCGCCCACCCGCCCGCCATGCCCATCCAAACTCGAAAGCCACTCCCATGATCGGAACTCGCACTTCATCGTCATACACCCCGCACGTCGACGTCGCCCCCGCCGACCGCCCACTCATCCTGGTAGCGCCGCGCTGGGAAGAGGCAAAGCCGTTTTTGAGCGAGACGCTCTCCCCCAACGAGGAAATCGCAAGCGTCTTTGTCGATGCCATCCTTGCCGCCGGCGGCCTGCCGCTGCAGATGTCCATCACCGAGGACATCAAGGTCATCCGTCATTACGTCGATATCGCCGACGGCATCGCTATTCCCGGCGGCCCGGACGTCAACCCCAAGCGCTGGGGCGACGAGCGCCCCTACGACCCCACACTGTGCTGCGAGATTCGCGACCGTTTTGAGTTTAAGCTGGTTAACGAGGTGCTCCGCGCCAAAAAGCCGCTCTTTACCACCTGCCGCGGCACGCAGCTGCTCAACGTCGCCACCGGCGGCACCCTGTGCATGGACGTGCCGAGCCTGGGTGCGCGCGAGGGTCGCACGCAGTGGCGTCACACCCACGTGCTCAACGATCCCGTGCACCCCGTCGAGGTCGTGCCGGGCTCGCTGCTGGAACGCGCGGTTGGCGGGCACAGGCTAATCCAGACCAACTCCGCACACCACTGCTGCGTCGACCGTCTGGGTAAAAGCACGCGCTTGGTCGCCAAGGCAACCGACGGCGTTCCCGAGTGCATCGAAGTCGAAGGCCAGCCGTTCTGTCTGGGCGTGCAATGGCACCCTGAGTACACGTGGAAGACGCTCGAGACCGACTTTAACCTGTGGAAGTCGTTTGTCGAGGCGGCGGCAAAGGTTAAGCAGGCGCGCTAGCTCGCGAACCCCACAACAAATAAGGGCGCCCCGCCGGCCACATGGTCCGACGGGGCGCCCTATTACCTATATGCTGCCGGCACGCAGCCCAAGGCCCGCAAGCCCTTATTCGGCCGCCTCGCGCAGGGCTGACATCGTTGCCGCATATTGCTGCTGCAACGCATGCATTCCCTCGCGAGCACCGTCAACGGCATCGGCGCCGCGCAACGCCTCGGTCACCACGACCGCCGGCTCGTACAGATTATCGAATCCCAGGTTCTGGCTCACGCCCTTGAGCGTGTGCGCTGCCATAAACGCACCTTCGGCGTCTCCCGCCGCCATGGCGGCCTCCAGCTTGTCCATGCTCTCGTCATCCAAAAACTTGAGGGCAAAGCGGGCAAGCATTTCCCCGCCCATCAGCCGAGCGCACGCGTCATCATAATTAGCGCCGATCTTCTCATACGCCTCACGCATGGAAATCATGGGTTAAAACTCCTTTGGTCAAACTAAATCGTAGGAAACGCGACGACATCGGCGGGGCGTGCCAATGTCTCGGCAATTTGGTCTTGCACCTCGAGCAAACAGTCGAGCAGCAACGGGTTAAAGGTGCCGCACTTACCGTCCAGAATCATCTTGATCGCTTCCTCGTGCGGGATAGCGTCCTTGTACACGCGCACGCTCGTCAGGGCATCGTACACGTCGGCCACCGAAACCACCTGTGCGGCAATGGGAATTTCGTCGCCCTTAAGGCCATCGGGATAACCCTTGCCGTCCCAGCGCTCGTGGTGCCAACGCGCAATCTGGTACGCATATTCCATAAGCGCATTGCCGGCGTGATGGCTACCCAGCTCACGCAGCATGTCGGCGCCGATCGTGGTATGCGTCTTCATAATCTCGAACTCCTCGGGCGTAAGGCGTCCGGGCTTGTTGAGAATCGCATCGTCAATCGACATCTTGCCGATATCGTGCAGCGCCGAAGCCAGGGCGATCGTGGAGCGTTCCTCATTGTCGAGGGAGATCGTACCGCTACGCTGGACCAGACAGCCAAGCAGCAGCTCGGTCAGCTTCTCGATGTTCGTAACGTGCCTGCCGCTCTCGCCGTTACGAAGCTCCATGACGCCGGCCATGATGTCGATGAGCATGCGACTGTTCTTGACGCGCTCGTTGTACTGCTGGGACAGCAGGCTCGTCAGGCGACGCTGTTTGGCGTATAGGCGGATGGTGTTGCTTACACGGCGGCGCACGACACGGGAATCAAACGGGCGGTTGATATAGTCCGAGGCGCCCAGCTCGTACGCACGCAGAACCATATCATCGGAATCTTCGCTCGAGATCATGATGACAGGCAGATTGTCACCAACCGATCGGCGCGACAGACCGGCCAGCACCTCAAAGCCGCTTATGCCCGGCATGACAATATCCAGCAGCACGAGCGACAGCTCATCGCCATAGCGGTCGACCATGTCGAGCGCCGCACGACCGTTATCGGCCTCGAGGATGCAATACTCGTCCTTGAGCATCTCGCTCATATGACCCAATCCGCTGTCAAGAGCCACAATGGCCCCGCCGACCGCTT
>OFMN01000646.1_pt1 | contig 29662 bp, 21 predicted proteins | sample 1541791 | NCBI WGS metagenome assembly OFMN01 (sample SAMN04209248, study PRJEB22552) | human gut metagenome | biome: gut; material: feces | host: Homo sapiens | place: USA: Oklahoma
CTGGAAGATGGGCGTGTCGTCTACGACGGCGACGCCCACGCCCCGGAGGCGGTGGTCCAGCCCAACCTGGTCATCCCGGACCCGGTAAAACCACAGAATGAAACCAAACAGGAGGGCAGCGTATGATCTACGAAACCTTCCGTGAAGCCATCCAGAACATCTGGAGCAATAAATTCCGTACATTCCTTACCATGCTGGGCATCATCATTGGCGTGATGGCTGTTATGGTCATTGTGGGCCTGGGCAACGGTATGACCACCAGCATCCAGAACGAGTTTGCCGATATGGGCACCAACCTCCTGACCGTGCAGATCATGGGCTACGGCTCCCGTTCTGTCAAAGTCAAGGACTTCTATGAACTGGTGGAAAAAAACTCGGATGTCCTCGGGGATGTTTCGCCCTCCATCAGTATGAGCGGAACGGTGAAAGTCGGTGCGGACGATGACAGTTACAGCAACACCTCCGTCAAAGGCGTCAGCGAAGTGTATCTGAACATGGGAGGCTACACCATCGTGCAGGGCCGTCCCCTGAACTACGTGGACATGGACGCCAACAAAAAGGTCTGCATTGTAGGCGATTACATCAGCCGGGTGGGCTATGGCGGCGACGCCATTGGCCAGAGCATCAAGATCGGCAGAGAGTGGTACACCATTGTGGGCGTGCTGGAAGCCAAGATCGACGACCCCTCCAATCAGGAGGGCAGCAGTGACGACTGCATTTTTGTGCCCTACACTACGGCCATGCGTGTCTCCGGCATCAGCACGGCCAGTTCTTACGCGGTCCTTGTGTCCGATGAGGAGAATATCTCCAAGGGCAAGGCCATCATTGAGAATGGCCTGCAGGAGCTGCTTCACTCGGACAGCGGCTATATGGTCATCAGCCTGAGCGAGATGCTGGATATGATGACGAGCATGGTCAACATGGTGGTCACGGTCCTGACGGCCATTGCGGCCATCTCGCTGCTGGTCGGCGGCATCGGCATCATGAACATCATGATGGTCTCTGTTACCGAGCGCACCCGTGAGATCGGCATCCGCAAGGCACTGGGTGCCAAGGAAAGAACGATCCTGAGCCTGTTTGTGGTGGAGGCGGGCACAACGTCTGCTCTGGGCGGTATCATTGGCATTGGCCTGGGATACACCGTCTCAGCCCTTGCCACCAAGGTCCTGGCCGTCATCATGACCGATATGCCCATTACGGTCACCCCCACCGCCGGCTCCATTGCCGTGGCCTTTGGCATCTCGGTGGGCATTGGCGTGCTGTTTGGCTATCTGCCTGCAAAACGTGCCGCAAGACTCAACCCCATTGAAGCTCTGAGATATGATTGACCTCTCAGCTGCGCCGCCGGTCATTGGCCGCGCGGCTCACAGCTCCCCTGACAGGGGAGCCAAGATTTAAGGAGTGAAACTATGAAGAAACGCATTCTTGCGCTGCTGTTGGCGGTCTGCGTGGCCTGCTCCATGCTCATCCTGCCCGCCTCGGCCAGCGGCTCCAACACGGCAGTCCAGACAGCCGTTACGCTGGGCGGCCTGACCTCCGACCAGACGGCAAACCTGGCCGCACCGCTTACCCGCGGCGCGCTGACCAAACTGATGGTGGCGTTCTCCGCCTACCGGGAAAGCGCCAAGACCCAGGGCTCCACGGGTACTCTCTTTTCGGATGTGGGCAGCGGCTCCGCCTATGCGCCCTACGTCCGCATTGCGGTCCAGCAGGGCTGGATCAGCGGCTATACGGACGGCAGCTTCCGCCCGGACAATGCTGTCACGCTGGAAGAAGCCTGCACCGCGGTCCTCAAGCTGCTGGGCTATGACGTGACCACCCTCAGCGGTACGTTCCCGGCCGCACAGCTCAACAAGGCAAACGAGCTGGGTCTGCGGGACAACCTGACCAAGGCCCAGGGCGAGGGGATGACGCTGGAAGACGGCGCTGTCCTGCTCTACAATGCCCTGACGGCCACCACCGCGGAGGGCAAAGTCTATGCCTCTTCGCTGGGCTTTACCGTGAACAACGGCGTGGTGGATGTCTCTTCCATCCTGCTCAGCAATGTCAAGGGCCCCTTTGTGGCGGGCCTGGGCACCCAGCTGCCCTTTGCACCCACGGCGGTCTACCGCAACGATACCGTGACCACGGACGCCACCCTCAACGCCTATGACGTTTACTACTACAACGAGACGGCCCAGACGGTATGGATCTACACCCGCAAGGCCGCAGGCCGCATCACGGCCGTGGCTCCCTCGGCCAATGCCCCCACTTCTGTTACCGTGGCAGGCACCGAGTACACCATCGCTTCCTCCTCTGTGGCGGCACAGCTCTCCGCTCTGAACGGCGGCGGCGTGGGCCAGGTGGTCACCCTGCTGCTGGGCATGAACGATGAAGCGGTTTCCGTCCTGACGGGCGACGCCGCCAACGAGGTGTTTTACGGCGTGGTCCAGACCACCAGCCGCAGCCTGGTGGAGAACAGCGGCCCGGATGTGCAGCAGACCGTGGCCGTTGCCTGCACCGATGGCGTGACCCGCAGCGTGAACGTGGACAAACAGTTCAACTATCCGGCAGGTAAGCTGGTGGCCATCACCGTGGATGAAAACGGTGAGAGCATCCAGAGCCTTGAGACCAAATCCACCAGCGGCACCGTCAACGCCGAGGGCACCGCCCTGGACAATACGGCCCTGGCCAGTAACGTGGAAATTCTGGACACGACTTCGGAGGGTTTGGCTGGGGCAGTTCGCCCCAGCCGCCTATCGGGGGTCACTCTGAGCGGCACGGACGTCAAATATTATACCACCAATGAAAAAGGCGAGATCGACCGCCTCATCCTCAGCGACGTGACGGGCGATCTGTGGGAGTACGCGGCACTGGATGGCATCCAGGCAGCCACCGATTATGCGGGCAGCAAGATCGACGAGAAAATCAACGAGAAAGTTTCCTCTTCCTCTTCGACAAGCTCGTCTCTGGCAGGCATGACCACGACCACCGAGGATGACGACCAGAAAGCCAAGCAGACCGCGCTGGATGTGCGCAACATCATGCTGCCCAGCACCAGCGATGTGCTGTATGGTCTGGTGGATGGCAGCATCGTCAGCACCACCTGGAACCAGCTCACCGGCAGCACCGACCGGTTGGCTTCCTACGTGCTGAAAAAGGTGGGCAACAATGTAGGCGGCGTGGCAGGCAATATCATTGATTACTTTGCCTCCGGTGCCAACTATGTCTGCTATGTCAACGGCAAGCAGGTCACCTATACCACTTCGGTCAAGTACCCGGTCATCGCGGGCGGCGTGGCCATTGGCAAATCCGCCGACGGCAAAAAAGTCAACGCGATGGTCCAGCTTTCCCCGGTGGTGGTGGATAAGCTGGGCGCCGGCTGGGTCATGAAAGGTGATACCCGCTATGAGACCGCCGACGACATCCAGGTCTATCTGTGGAACCAGGGAACTTATTACAAAGTTTCTCTGGCCGACCTCAATCCCCAGGATTACAAACTGATCGGCTGGTACGATAACCAGGGCCATTCCGCAGGCAATAAGATCCGCCTGCTGGTAGCCGTGCGCACCAACTAAAAGCGAAACAGAACCAAAGCCCCTGCGCAGGAGTTTCTCTTGCGCAGGGGCTTTTTGGCATTGGGCAGCTTGAGCGAGCGACAACCACCAGCTCCGCTGGTGGAATAAAAACGGCTTTAGCCCGAGACAAAGAGAAACCTCCCCGTAGAATAGAGTGTGGGTTTGCCAACCACATTCTAGGAACAGGGAGGTTTCTCTTTGAAATCTTTACTTTGCCGCTGAACTTTGCCGCTGAACTTTGCCGCTGACGATCTCGGAGGCCGGCAGATCGTTCAGGATGCGGGGCGCAAGGAGAGCCGAAAATCCGCATGACACGGATGGTTAGTAGCGGCTAATGTGCAACAAGCACAAAAATAATTCAATAACATTGGTAAGTAGTAGATTAAAAAATGATGTTAAAGTATTGACAATTTGCTCCGCACGGCGCTATAATGCAGGTACAGTAATTGATTAACGCTTTTAATCAATTAAAGATTTTTTACCGGATGAGATTTGAAGCTTGATAAAAAATTACGAATCTCAAACAAAAAACGATTGCTTGCTTGAAGAACGAATTGATTAACACTTTTAACTAAAAGGAGGAAATGATTATGAAGTACTTCCTGGACAGCGCAAAACTCGATGAGATCAAGCTCGCTTACAACACCTTTGGCATTGACGGCGTTACCACCAACCCCCGCCACATCATGCTGAGCGGCAAGCCGTTCCTGACGGCCATTACCGACATCGCCAACTGGATCAAGGAAGAGGGCCTGGAGGGCTACGAGAAGTTCCCCGTCTCCGTGGAGATCAACCCCCATCTGGACGACACCGAAGAGATGATCGCCGCCGCAAAGAAAGCCTCCGCCATCAGCGAGAACTTCGTCATCAAGATCCCCTGCACCGAGGCTGGTGTGGCTGCTGCCCGCCGCCTGGAGAAAGAGGGCATCCGCACCAACGTGACGCTGGTGTTCAGCCCGGCACAGGCCATCTGGCCCGCAAAGAACGGTTCTCTCTTCGTTTCCCCGTTCCTGGGCTGGAAAGAGGCCAACGGTGAGGACTGCAAGCAGTACATCAAGGACATCGTGGATATCTATAAGAACTACGGCTTCTACGGCAAGACCCAGATCATCTGCGCCGCCATCCGCACCCCCAAGCAGATCGTGGACTGCGCGGTGGCAGGTGCCGACATCGTTACCACCGGCCTGGCCGTCTATCAGGACGCCATCAAGCACGCTTACACCCGCCAGGGCATTGAGACGTTCATCAATGCATGGGATAACACCGTGACGGAGTAAGCGGAACACAAAGCAGCGAGTGAGCAGGAGCAAAAGGAGAAGCACTATGAAAATCGGCTTTATCGGTCTGGGCATCATGGGCGAGTCCATGTGCGAAAACATTGTCAAGAAGCATGACGACACCGTCTACTGCTTCGATTTCATCCCCGCAAAAGTGGAGCTGCTGGCCTCCAAGGGTGCGGTTCCCTGCAAGGACTCGGTGGAGCTGGCCGAGAAGTCCGACGTCATCATCTCGATGGTGCCCAAATCCGAGCACTCCATGAGCGTGTACAAGACCATCCTCCCGGTGCTGGGCGCGGGAAAGACCTGCATTGATATGTCCACCATCGACCCCAGCGTCTCGGTGGAGATCAGCAAGATGGTCAAGGCCACGGGCGCTGCATTCATGGACGCTCCTGTCGTCAAGAGCAAGCCCGCCGCCATTGCCGGCAAGCTGGGCATCTACATGGGCGGCGACGAAGCCACCTGCGAGGCCATGCGTCCCATCCTCGCTTACATGGGCGAGAACATCATCCGGATGGGCGATAACGGCAAGGGCCTGGTCATGAAGATCTGCCACAACGCACTGGTCACGCAGATCCAGAACGGCGTCAACGAGACCCTTTCTCTGGCACAGCTCAACGGTATTTCGGTGGAAGACTATGCAACGGCCATCTCCTACGGCGGCGGCCAGAACTTCTATCTGGACGGCCAGTGGCAGAAGCTGCGGGATGAGGACTATACCACCGCGTTCTCTCTGGCCAACGCCGCCAAGGATGTGGGCATCTGCATGAACCTGGCGAAAGAGTGCGGCCTGGACATGCCCGGTGAGGCAAACGTCAAGAAAGTTTACGACAAGGGCATGGAAGCCGGAATGGGCGGCGACGACTGGCGCTCGACCTTTAAACTGGTCCGGGGCCACTGATAAAAGGGGAGTGCAGTGATGGAAAATCGGTTAGAGCATCTGAATCAGGTCAACGATGTCCCGGTGCACAGCGTGCTGGATCCGGAATTCGCCTCCTATGGCCGGGTGGTCACGGGCTATGATTTCAGTGAGATGATCGCCTACATGGAGCAGAACACCCCCATCCCGGAAAATGGCAACATCTACATTGCCAGCGTGTCCGAGATGGAAGCCCTGGCCGTGAGTGCCGAGGTGCAGAAAAAATTCTACGGCGACATGCCCATTGAAGTGGGCTATTGCAATGGCCGCAATACCACCTGGAACGGCTTTGAGTATCACAAGGGCAGCGAGATCAATGTGGCTGTCACGGATTTCATGCTGATTTTGGGCCATGTGTGGCAGATCGAGGACAACACCTACCGGTTTGAGAACGCAAAAGTCTTCTTTGTGCCCAAGGGCACGGCGGTGGAGATGTACCAGACCACGCTGCACCTCTCGCCCTGCCGGGTCTGCGATGCAGGCTTCAAGGGCGTGGTCATCCTGCCGCGGGGCACGAACACTCCGCTGGACGAGAAGACCCCTAACGGCGACCCGGAGAGCAAGCTGCTGCTCCAGCGAAACAAGTGGGTCATTGCACACCCGGAGCGGGAGCCGCTCATCAAGCAGGGCGCTTACCCCGGCCTGCTGGGCGAGAACAAGGAGCTCCACTATTAAAGGGCCGAATGGCTGAGAAAGGGCAACCATGGAGATCATTTGCAAAGACCGGGTCTTTACCCTGAAAAACGGCAGCGATGTGCTGCTGCATACCGACGCCAACACCCCGATGGTTTATGTCGGCTACGGCGAAGAGCGTGTGGAGATGTACCGCGGTAACTTCAAGCTGGAAGATCACCTGCTGGAGCGCCGCCCCCTGACCCTGACTTCTGCCCGTGTGACAGAGCAGGGAATAGAGCTGGATCTTGAGGGCCAGCTCAAGCTGCTGGTCACCGAGAAAGAGGGCGCTGTCACCCTGACGGTGGCGGAAAAAGCCGAGGGCATCAACCGCTTTTGGCTGCATGTGGAAGCGGCCGAGGACGAGCATGTCTACGGCTGCGGCGAGCAGATGAGTTACTTTGATCTGCGGGGCCGCCACTTCCCGCTGTGGTCCAGCGAGCCGGGTGTTGGCCGCGACAAAACGACCTATGTTACCTGGCGCAGCGACGTGGAAAACGGCGGTGCGGGCGGTGATTATTACAACACCAATTACCCGCAGCCGACCTACGTTTCCAGCCGCCATTATTACCTCCACATGGATACCACGGCTTACGGGGATTTCGATTTCCGCAACCCGCGCTACCATGAGCTGCAGTGCTGGAATGTGCCGGGCTTTATCCGCATCGAAGCCGCCCCCACATTCGTGGAGCTGCTGGAAAAGCTGACCGCGTTCCTGGGCCGCCAGCCGGAGCTGCCGGAGTGGATCTACAACGGCCTCATCATCGGTGCCCAGGGCGGCAATGAGCGCAGCTTTGGCATCGTGGACAAGAGCCTGGAGCACGGCATCAAGGTCTCCGGCCTGTGGTGCCAGGACTGGTGCGGCAAGCGGGTGACGAGCTTTGGCAAGCGCCTGCAGTGGGACTGGCATTTCCACAAGGAAATGTACCCCGACCTGCCCAAACACATTGAAGAGCTCCACGCCCGGGGCATCAAGTTCCTGGGTTACGTCAACCCCTACCTCGTCAACGATGGCGAGCTCTACGCCGAGGGCAAAAAGCGGGGCGTCTTCGCCAAAAAGGCGGATGGTTCCGATTACCTGGTGGACTTTGGCGAGTTCTACTGCGGCGTGGTGGATTTCACCAACCCCGAGGCCTACAACTGGTTCAAGGATGAGGTCATCAAAAAGTACACGCTGGACATTGGCATCGACGGCTGGATGGCAGACTTTGGCGAGTATCTCCCCACCGACGATCTGGTGCTGGCAAACGGCGTCAGCCCGATGATCGAGCACAACCACTGGCCGGTGCTGTGGGCAAAATGCAACTACGACGCCGTCAAAGAGAGCGGCAAGCTGGGGCAGGTGGTCTACTTCATGCGGGCCGGCGGCACGGGCAGCCAGAAATACTGCACCCTGCTGTGGGCCGGTGACCAGAGCGTGGATTTCAGCCGCCACGACGGCCTGTGCACCGTCATCTGCGCGGCACTGAGCTCCGGCATGGTCGGCTGCGGCCTCAACCACTGCGACATCGGCGGCTACACCTCGCTGTTTGACAACTGCCGCACCAAGGAGGTCTTCCTCCGGTGGGCGGAGATGGCAGCCTTTATGCCCGTGATGCGCACCCACGAAGGCAACCGCCCCGACACCAATTTCCAGTATTACGACGATGACGACTGCATGAAGCAGCTGGCACGTCTGGTGGATATCTACACCATGCTGGCACCCTACACCAAAACGCTGGTGGCTGAAAACGCCGCCAAGGGCACCCCGGTCATGCGGCCCCTCTTCCTCCAGTACGAGGACGATCCCCGCAGCTATACCGAGCAGTTCGAGTACCTCTACGGTCCGGACCTGCTGGTGGCTCCGGTGTGGCAGAGCGGCAAGACGGAGTGGGAGGTCTACCTGCCCAGCGACGAGTGGACCCATCTGTGGACGGGCGAACACTACGCCAAGGGGACCCACACCGTTCCGGCGGAACTGGGCGATACCCCGGTGTTCTGCCGCAAGGGTTCCCAGTGGGCGGAGCTGTTTGACAGCATCCGTGCAAAGTACGGGAAGTAAGCTATGCGGAATCAGATCCTGTTTTACATTGTCATTCTGCTGACGAACATCATCCACGGCATCACGGGCTTCGCGGGCACCATCTTAGCCATGCCGCCCAGCCTGATGCTGGTGGGCTACGACATCGCAAAGCCAATTTTAAATGTGCTGGCCATCTTCTCCGGCGTGTATGTTTTTGTGGGCAACTACAAAAAGATCGCTTGGAAAGAGCTGGCCAAGATCGTGGTGGTCATGGCACTGGGCATCTTTGGTGCCGTGTTCATCAAAGGGCTGTTCGTTGGCAAAGAGCACCTGCTCTACAAACTGCTGGGCCTGCTGGTCATCGGGCTTTCGGTACAGGGCTTTTACAAACTCGTACACAAGCCGGACGCCAAAACAGAACCGCCCGCGGAGGAGCAGGGAAGCAAAGGCGATGTCGGCACCTATGCACTGCTGGTGCTGGCCGGTATCATCCACGGGCTGTTCGTCAGCGGCGGCCCGCTGCTCACCGGTTACATGACCAAGCGCATCAAAGACAAAACCGTCTTCCGCGCTACCATTTCCACAGTGTGGGTCTTCCTCAACACCCTCGTCTTCCTGGAAGATGTCCAGGCGGGGCTGTGGGTGCCCTCCACGGTGAAAATGCTGGCCATCTCGGTGCCGTTCCTGCTGGCGGGCATGTTCATCGGCAGCAAGCTGGTGGCCCGCATGAGCCAGCTGGTCTTTATGAAGCTGACCTACATTCTGTTGTTCATTTCGGGGCTTTCGCTTCTGGTGAAGTGACACCCTGTGAAAAGCGCAAACCGAACATCCACAAACAAGAAAAAGAGAAATGTGAAAGGGAACACTACTATGAAACGTCGTGAATTTCTGTCCATGAGCGCTGTTCTGACTGCTTCCGGTATCCTGGCAGGCTGTGCCGCTTCCAATGCAGGCAGCACCAGCACCGCGGCTTCCACGGCTGGCTCTACCGCAGCTTCCGAGGTGCCCAGCAACGGCGGCGAGACCATTAAGATCATCTGCCCCTACGGCGTCGGCGGCACCGCGGATATCGTGGCCCGCAAATATGGACAGGTGGCAAACCAGACCCAGAAGAAGTACAACTTCATCGTGGAGAACATGACCGGCGGCGACGGTTTCGCCGCAGCCACCTACTTTGCTGATGACAGTACCTCCGTGGCAAAAGAGCTGCTGGTCTTTGGCTATGGCGTCTGCTACCGCCATGATCTGGGCAAAGAGTTCGGCACCGAGGAAGTGGATTTTGACCGTGATGCCATGTATCCCATCGGCACCATTGATGACCGTACCTGGATCGTGTACACCACGCCCGACCAGACGCTGGCTTCCATCCTGGAAAAGGCCAAGAACGGCGGCATCAAGATGTCCGGCGGCAACCCCCTGTCCGACTGCCATCTGTCCTGGGGTTCCCTGATCGCCATGGAGGGCGGCAAGGTATCCGTGGTTCCGTATGACGGCGGTGCAAACCAGAAAAAGGGCCTGACCGACGGCGAGGTCGATGTCTTCGTCGGCACCACCCAGGCTGCCAAGGACGAGGTCGAGGCTGGTACCCTGATCCCCATTCTGGCCATGAACGACCGCGCGTTCGAGGGCTTCGTCACTCCGTCCGGCCCCATTACCGTCCCCACCTGTGCAGGCGATTCCAAGGCTCCGGAACTGAACCCGGCCAACGATTATGAGTCCTGCATCCTGCCCGCGGGCGGCGTGCTGGCAGCCCACAAGGGCGCCGACCAGACATTCATCGACGAGATGATTGAGATCACCAAGGATGTCTGGAATGAACCTGAGTTCAATGAGTGGATCGCTTCCATCCTGCTGAACCGCTTTGAAGTTTATGGCGACGAGGCAGAGGCCTTTATCAATGAGGCTTGCGAGAAGTCCATCAACGCTTACAAGAATCTGAGCGGTCAGGCCTAAACCTGAAGCATAGAAACAAGTGCCGCATCGGTCACGTTTCGCATGAACCTTGTGCTGACGGGCTGCCGGTGCAGCTCGTCGGCACTTTTTATTAATTGGCAAAGAAACTTAGGAAACCGATGTCGGTTTACCGTACGAAAGGAGAACGAATTTCGATGAAGAAATTCAAGATCAAGACCAATCTGGTCTCGGGCGTTATTATGGGAGTGGCCGCACTGCTCCTCATTATCCTGCTGCCCAGTCAGGTCCGCGTGCCGGCCTTTGATTCCGGTGCCCCCAGTCCCCGCATCATCCCCGGTATCTGCCTGGCTATTATGCTGGTTTCGTCCATCGCCCTCATCATCCAGAGCCTTGTCCTCAAGCAGGAAAAGGTGGTGGAGTTTGACTGGGCAAAAGAAAAGCCCGCCATCCTCCTCATTCTTGGCATGTGCGTGTATATCGGCCTGATGCTCTGCATCGGTTATGTGCTGGCTTCTCTGATCGTTTTCCCGCTGGCGCTGTTCTACGTGGGCGAGCGCAAGCCCGGCCCCTACATCGTGGTTCTGGTTTCGGCCTTTGCCATCTTCCTGCTGTTCAAGAACGTCTTTAACATTTCGCTGCCCGCTCTGGGCCTGTTGGGAGGGATCATCTGATGTCGGATTTTGCATTGATTTCGCAGGCTATCCCGCAGGTGTTCACCCTGTATAACATGCTGCTCATCTTCGGCGGCCTGATCCTGGGCATGGTCATTGGCTGTGTGCCCGGCCTGAGCGTTACCCTGGGCATCATCCTGATGCTGCCCCTGACCTATACGTTCGATGACCCGGCTTCCGCCATCATCCTGCTGCTGGCCGTTTACGTCGGCGGCATGTACGGCGGCTCCATTTCCGCCATTACCCTGAACACCCCGGGCACCAACTCCGCCATCGCCACCACGTTCGATGGCTACCCTCTGGCCAAAAAGGGCAAGGTGAAAAAGGCACTGGATACCTCGTTGTTCGCTTCCGTGTTCGGCGGCCTGTTCTCGGCAGTGTTGCTGCTGCTTTGCGCCTCCCTCATCACCAAGCTGGTGGCGAACTTCACCTCCGTGGAGTACTTCTCCCTGGGCATCATGGGCATCAGCCTCATCGCCGGTGTTTCCGGCAGCAGCCTGCCCAAGAGCCTCATCTCTGGTATGATCGGCCTGCTGATGGCCTGCATCGGTATGGACGCCGTCACCGGCGTCACCCGCTTCTCCTTTGGCTCGGCAACTCTGAAATACGGCATTGATATGCTGCCCGCCATGATCGCTCTTATCGCTCTGACCCAGGTGGTGCAGAAACTGCGTGATTTCAAAGTCGCCGGCGGCAAGCTGGACGACGCCCGCAAGATCGACAAGCAGGGCATCACCAAGAAAGAAATGGTCAGCATCCTGCCCGCCTGCCTGCGTTCCTCTGCCATTGCCAGCGTGCTGGGTGCAATGCCCGGTGTCGGCGGCGGTGTGGCACAGTTCCTCTGCTACAACGAGGTTCGCCGCACTTCCAAGCACCCCGAAGAGTTCGGCAAAGGCTGCCTGGAGGGCATCGCTGCCGCCGAATCTTCCAACAACGCGGTCGTTGGCTCCGCTATGATCCCTCTGCTGACGCTGGGCATCCCCGGTGATGGCGTTACCGCTCTGCTGCTGGGCGCGTTCGTGCTCCACGGCATCCAGCCCGGCCCCACCATGTTCACCAAGCAGGGCGTCATGGCCTATACCATTATCATCGGCTGCCTGGTCGCTAATGTGTTGCTGGCTCCTCTGGGCCTTGGCATGACCCGTCTGGTGGCCAAAATCGTGCAGGTGCGCTACACCTATCTGGCTCCCGTCATCATCATGTTCTGCTTTGCAGGTGCATTTGCAGCCACCGGCAACACCAAAGAGCTGATCATCTGCGCAGGCATCCTGATCTTCAGCTACATCCTGACGGTTCTGGACATTGATAACACCCCGCTGATGCTGGGCATGATCCTGGAAGACATCATGGAGCAGAACTTTGTCACCGCTTCCATGAGCTATGACCGCAACTACAGCATCTTCATTACCCGCCCCATCTCCGCAGTCATCCTCATCATCACCGTGGTACTGCTGGTCTCCATGATCCGGGTCAACCGCCGTGTGGCCAAGCTGAACGAGCAGCAGGAGGCCCAGATGGCCGCGGAGCACGCAAAGATGGAGAACGCATAAGCAAATCTTAACATACGACAATTTCTCTCTCCTTCCATTGGCGGGGCCGGGGACGCGCCCGGTCCCGCATTTTTTGGGAGAGAACATCAAAACAAAACCAGAAATTAAGAGAGTAAAAAAGCAATAAAAGGAGTAATTGATTATGAGTTTTCAGGTAGCTTATGTGCCCATCGGTGTTGGTACGTTCCATCTGGAGAGCGCACAGGATCAGTTTGAAAAATCCATTGCCATGCTCAAGGGCCTGAATGCAGACTGCACCGTGCCCGAGAAAATGCTGCTGACCATCAACGATCTGGACGCATACCTCGATACCCTCAACCCCGACCTCATCGTGCTGCAGAACATCACCTTTGCCAACGCCGCTTACGCCAGCGAGGTGCTCAAGCGCTTTGCCTGCCCCATTGTGCTGTGGACCCTGCGGGAGCCGGTCATCGACGGTACCCGCCTGCGCCTCAACAGCCTGACGGGCGCTTACTCCGCCGGCAACGCCATCACGGCGTTCCGGGGCGAGGGCAAGTTTGAGTATATCTTTGGTGCCCCCGGCGAGGCCGAAGTGGAGCGGGAAGTGGGCGCTGCCATCCGTGCCGCCAAGGTCAAGTACGACCTGCGCCGCCTCAAGATGATCTCCATTGGCCACACGCCCCAGGGCTTCGGCTTTGGCCGCGCGCTGGACGCTGAGATGATGAGCACCTTTGGCACCACGCTGGATTCCATCGAGGCCCGTGAGCTCATCAACAAGGCCAAGGGTTACACCGAGGAGGAGCTGGCCGACGAGCTGGCTGAGGCCCGCAAGACCATTGTCGGCCTGGAGGCCATCCCGGAAAACAACGTGGTCAACTTTGCCCGCCTCTATAAGGCGTATAAGAGCTATGTGGGCGAGAACCACATCGGGGCCCTCTGCTCCCGCTGCTGGCCGGATTTCTTCACCGAGTTTGGTACCCCCGTGTGCAGCGTGCTCTCCCTGCTCAACGCCAACGGAGTTTCCGCCAGCTGCGAGTCCGACGCTTACGGTGCCCTCTCCATGTTCATTGGCAGCGACCTGACCAGCCGTTCCTGCTTCTTTGGCGACCCCGTCTCCATGAACGAGAAAGAGGGGACCATCACGTTCTGGCACTGCGGCATGGCTGCCTGTGACCTGGCCCGCAAGGATACCGGCGCGCAGGTGGGCGTCCACCCCAACCGCAAGATCGGCCCCGTTATGGACTTTGGCTGTGAGGCCTGTGAGCATGTCACCATCTTCCGTGTGGGCCGCAAGCCGGACGGCAGTTTCCGCTTCTTCATCGCGGAGGGTTCCGCACTGGACAAGCCCAAGCAGTTCAACGGCACCTCCGTGGTCGTCAAGACCGTGGAAAGCGCCAAGGATGTCGTCTATGGCACCGTCAAGGGCGGCTGGGAGCCCCACTTTGTGGTGGTGTACGGCCAGGTGGCCAACGAGCTGGAAAAGCTGGGCAACATGCTGGGCGTGGAAGTCTGCAAATTCTGAAATCCTAAAACAGCAAACAATCGCCTTGAAATAAGCAACTTTCTCTTGCTACTATGAAAAATACGGAGTATACTTGATTTAAGTAAATTTAAGCAACTGAGAATGCTTGATTTAAGTAAATTTAAGGAACGGAGAATGCTTGCCAGATATACAGGGAAAGAGGTGTGGAGATGGCATACAGCGGCCTGAACCTCGGAAACGTCAAAAACCAGAACCGCAGCTCCATTTTAAAGCTGCTGAACGACCACGGCCCCATGCCGCGCAAGGATCTTTCGGCCCGGCTGGGCCTGACCCCGGCCAGCCTGACTACCCTGTGCGGAGAGCTGCTGGCCCAGAACATTCTGTTTGAGCTGGGCGAGGTACAGCAGGAGGATAAACGCGCCGGGCGGCGCAAGATCCTGCTGGGCATCAATTACGCCTACCGCCATGTCCTCTCCATCAGCATCGAGGCCCCCGCCACCAGTGTCACCCTGTGTGACCTGCGGGGAGAGCACTGCATCACCCGCCGCATCCCCACGGATACCAGCGTGGAGCCGGAGGTGTTTTTAAAGCGGGTGGCCAATGTGGGCAAAGCCCTGCTCTGGGAAAACAGCATCGGCAGGGAAGAGCTTCTGGGGGCGGGCGTCTCGGTGCCCGGCCCGGTGGACCGGGAAAAGGGCGTCAGCACCCACGCTTACCGCGTCTGGGATCAGCCCGTGCAGGTAACTGCCCCGCTGGCTGAGGCACTGGAGTGTACCGTGCTGCTGGAAAACAACGTCAAGGCCTTTGCCCAGGCCGAGCTGATTTATGGCCTGGGGCGGACGGAGGAAAACCTGCTGCTGCTCAAATGGGGCCCCGGCGTGGGCTCCGCCATCATTGCGCAGGGCCGTATCTATGAGAGCCGGATGTACAAATCGGCGGAGATCGGCCATGTGCGGGTGGAAAAGAACGGCAGGCTCTGCCGCTGCGGGCGGCACGGCTGCCTGGAAACGCGGGTAGCCAGCCACCCCATTGCCCGCCATCTGCGGCAGGTGTGCAGCCCGGAAACGACCCCGCTGCTGTGGGCTGCCGTGGGCGGCAAGCCCGAGAACATTACCGTGCACAATCTGGACACCCTCGCCGCGCTGGACGAACCGGCCATGTGGGAGGCGCTGGATGCGGACATTGAGGTGCTGGCCGATGTGGTGGGCAGCTGCCTGACCATGTTCACGCCGGATCATCTGATCCTGTACGGGTATATGTTCAAGCTGCCGCGCTTCCGGGAGAAATTCCTCGCCGCCTGCAAGCGGTACGACCCCGCCTACGACGAAAATTATATCCGTGTCTCAGAACTGGCTGAAAAGCTGGAATACATCGGGCCGCTGGCGGTTGTGACCAACGAGCTGTTTTATCAGGGCTGAAAATTTTATCAGGCAAACAGGCAAAAAGCGTGCTGTGGAGCAAGAGAGCGCAAGGGCTTTGCAAAGTTCTGGGCGGCGCTTGCCCCACAGCTTTTATTTTACCAGAAAAGGAGAGTTTCCCCATGTCATACATCATGGCACTGGATGCAGGAACCACTTCCAACCGCTGCATCCTGTTCAATGAAAAAGGCGAGATGTGCAGTGTGGCACAAAAGGAGTTTACCCAGTATTTCCCCAAACCGGGCTGGGTGGAGCACGACGCCAATGAGATCTGGACCACCCAGCTGGGCGTGGCGCTTTCGGCCATGAACCAGGTGGGAGCCAGCGCGGCGGACATTGCGGCCATCGGCATCACCAACCAGCGCGAGACCACCATCGTATGGGACCGTGACACCGGCGAGCCCATTTACCACGCCATCGTCTGGCAGTGCCGCCGCACCAGCGCCTACTGCGACGAGCTCAAGGCCAAAGGTCTGACGGAGAAATTCCGCCAGAAGACCGGCCTTGTCATTGACGCCTATTTCTCCGCCACCAAGCTGAAATGGATTCTGGACAACGTGCCTGGCGCGCGGGAAAAGGCCGAGGCGGGCCAGCTGCTGTTTGGCACCGTGGAGACCTGGCTCATCTGGAAGCTGACCTGCGGCAAGATCCATGTCACGGATTATTCCAACGCCAGCCGCACCATGATGTTCAACATCCACACCCTGCAGTGGGACGATGAGATTCTGGAAGAGCTTGATATCCCCAAATGTATGCTGCCGGAACCCATGCCCTCCAGCTGCTTTTATGAGTGGGCCGACCCCATGCACTTTGGCGACGGCATCAAAATCGCGGGCGCGGCAGGCGACCAGCAGGCGGCGCTCTTCGGCCAGACCTGCTTTACCCCCGGCGAGGCAAAAAATACGTTCGGCACCGGCGGCTTCATGCTGATGAACACGGGCGAGCAGCCGGTGTTCTCCCAAAACGGCCTGGTCACCACCATTGCCTGGGGCCTGGACGGCAAAGTACATTACGCGCTGGAGGGCTCCATTTTCGTGGCCGGTGCCGCCATCCAATGGCTGCGGGACGAGCTCAAGCTGCTGGAAGAAGCCCGGGACTCCGAGTATATGGCCGGCAAGGTCAAGGACACCAACGGCTGCTATGTGGTCCCGGCGTTCACGGGCATGGGCGCGCCCCACTGGGACCAGTACGCCCGCGGCACCATTGTGGGCCTGACCCGCGGCTGCAACAAGTATCACATCATCCGGGCCACGCTGGACAGCCTGTGCTATCAGGTCAACGATGTCCTCCACGCCATGGAGGCGGATTCCGGCATCCAGATGAAAGCCCTCAAGGTGGACGGCGGCGCTTCCGCCAACAACTACCTGATGCAGACCATGGCCGATGTGAGCAATGTGCCGGTGCAGCGCCCCTCCTGCGTGGAGACTACGGCATTGGGTGCCGCCTATCTGGCAGGCCTGGCGGTGGGGTACTGGAAATCCACCGACGATGTGCTGCAGAATTGGTCGGTGGACCGTACCTTTATGCCCAACATTACCCCGGAGGAGCGCAAAAAGCGGGTCAAGGGCTGGAACAAGGCGGTCCGCTGCGCCTACCACTGGGCCAAAGACGAAGAGGATGAGTGACATGGACCGTGCAGAAGACGGACGCCTCCGGTTTTTCTCGGAGCTGTCGGAGCACCAGATCTCAGCCGATGAGTTTTTCAACGTGGTCCTGCTGGACTCGCTGGCCCGGAATTTCGGGCTGCAAAATGTGCTCATCTCCTATTTTGATCCGCAGGGCAATTTCCTCTCCTGGACCCACCGCAACGGGGTGCTGGCCGACTGCGAGGAGCACCCTTACCGCCGCTGCCAGCCGGCCGACGTGGTGCGCCAGACGCTGTACCGGGAGGCCGTGCAGGATAAACTGACCTACAACAACATCACGCCCCGGCTCTACCACTCCACCAAACTCATCCCGCCGGAGGATTACGAGCAGAGCAGCTATGTGCGTTTTCTCGAAGAAAATTTCGGGGCCCGCTACAGCGTGACCATGGCCTTTGGCATCAACGCGTATATTCAGGTGGCGTTTTTCAAGAGCCGGGAAGAGGGCGATTTCACGCCCGAGGAGCTGAGCCAGCTGGAACAGATTTACGTTTACATCGCCAACGATTACAAAAACTTCAAGAAATACGAGCAGGCCAAGATCATCTCCAACATCCAGAGCGAGATCATCCTCTCGGGGGAAAAAGCCTATCTCGTTACGGATGATTTTATGCACATCATGAGCTGCAACCACGCGGCAAAGGTTTGCCTGGATGATATCCTGGGTGGGACTGCCGATGGGTTGGATGGAAGCAGGCCCTGCAGCTGGCTCCCGTTTTTGCTGGGCAGTGAGCTGGGCCATGCCGAAAACCGGGTGCAGACCCGGGTCATCCGGGATTATATTTTCAAAATTTACACCTATGACCAGCGCTATTCCAACGGCATTGTGGACCGCTACCACTGGATCACCATTGCCCGGGCGGAGCAGCCTGCGGCAGCTGGCAAAAACAGCGAGGCCCTGCCCGCGGGCACCGGCCAGCCCCTGACCAAAGCGGAGCTGCGGGTGGCCCGCCTGCTGGCCAAGGGCCTGACCTATCAGGCGGTGGCGGATAAGCTGGTGGTGAGCTACCACACCGTGAAGAAACATGTGCAGAATATCTACCTCAAGTGCGGGGTGAACTCCCGGTTCCAGCTCTACCGCTGGATGGAGCAGAACGATCCGAAAAAGTGACTCCTGAGACAGAAAAGAAGATCTCCCGTAAAATGCTGGGTGGAGCGCCGGAAACGGCTGCTCTGCCCGGCATTTTTTGTGCCGTAAAAATAGGGAATGTTCCCTATATAAAATCAGCCTGTTGTCCACTGTTTCTGAGAGGCGGCATCTGTTAGAATCAAGCCAGAAACGATCAGAGAAATAAACTGGGAAAGGAGGCGGGCAATGTGACGGAAACGGGCATTGTGTTCAACGTCCAGCGTTTTACCATTCACGACGGCCCCGGGATGCGGACGGAGTTCTTTTTAAAGGGCTGCCCGCTGCGGTGCCAGTGGTGCTCCAACCCCGAAAGCTGGGCCCCGCAGCCCCAGGTGGGGGTTTACCGGACCAAATGCATCGGCCGCAAAGTCTGCGGCGGGTGTGAGGACAGCTGCCCGGAGGGAGACATCTTCCGCTTTACGGCGGGCAAGCTGGCGGGCATTGACCGGACAAAATGCACGGACTGCCTGGCCTGCTACGAGGAATGCCCCTCCGACGCGCTCAAGCAGTGGGGCAGGCAGATGACGGTGGAGGAGTGCATGGAACTCATCCGCCGGGATCAAGGCTACTACGAGCGCTCGGGCGGCGGCGTGACCGTCTCGGGCGGGGACCCGCTGGTCCAGAGCGATTTTGTGGAGGCCCTCTTCCGCGCCTGCAAGGCGGAGGGCTACCACACCTGCTGCGAGTCCACGTTCTGTGCCAGCTGGTCGGAGGTGGAAAAGGTTCTGCCCTATACCGACCTCATCATCTCGGACCTCAAGCTGATGGATTCTGCCCTCCACCGCCAGTATACCGGGGTGGGCAACGAGCTCATTCTGCAAAACCTCCGCCGCCTGGCACAGGAGGGGCGGGAGCTCATCCTCCGCATCCCGGTCATCCCGGGGGTCAACGATGGGCGGCAGAACATCGAGGCCAGCGCGGATTTTATCCTCAGACAGCTGGGCGGGCAGGTGCGAACCCTGCAGCTTTTGAGTTTTATGCGGCTGGGCGAGGAAAAATACAAATCACTGGGGATCCCGTACCAGATGGAAGCCGTGCGCCTGCAGCGCCGGGCGTTCCAGCGGCGGGTAGAAGAAATTGCAAGGTATTTCAACAGCCGAGGCATCCACTGTCTCGTGGGCACCAAAGAAAAAGAAGAGAGTCAACCGGAATAAATCATCACACCAAGGAGGAACATCCATGGCAACTGTCCACACCACCGCACGCGGCACCGAGCCGTACGATAAAGTTTACTGCCTGGGCTATCAGGTCCACCACGAGGACTGGTCGCCCTACCCCCGCATCAACAAACTGCGCCAGACTTTTCTGGACCGTGGTTATGATGTGGATGTAGAGCGCCTGCGCCTCGTCACCGAGAGCTATCAGCAGCACGAGCACCTGCCCGAAAAGCTCAAAGTGGCCTATGCCTTTGAGAATGTGCTGCTGCACTGCGGCATTGAAATTTACGACGATGACCTCATTGTGGGCGAGATCGCTTCGCCCGTCAAATCCGCGCCCATCTACCCGGAATTTTCCGTCAACTGGATCCTGGACGAGGTGCAGAACCACCCCTTTGAGGAGCGGGAGCACGACCAGTTCTATATCCGCAACGAGAAAGAAAAGCAGGAGATTTTAGACCTGTGCAGCTGGTGGAAAGGCCGCACGCTGGACGACTACATCAATGTCCGGCTGGACGATGACCAGCTCAAGGGCTCCGAGGCGGGCAAGAAGATCTACCAGACCAACCTCTATCACTATGCGGGTACCGGCCACCTGGCCGTGGATTACGCCCGCCTGATGCGGCTGGGCTTTGACGGACTGTTGGAACAGGCCAAACAGAAGCTGGCCGCGCTGGATATGCACGACCCCGAGTTCTGCACCAAGCGGGAATTCTATCAGGCGGTCATCATCATGCACAGCGCCGTGAAGAAGTACATTGAGCGGTATGCCGTGCTGGCCGAGGAAATGGCCGCCAAAGAGCCGAACGCCAAGCGGAAAGCAGAGCTGGAGCAGATCGCCGTCAACTGCCATGCCGTGGCAGGCGGCACGCCCAAGACATTCTGGCAGGCGCTGCAGCTGTTCAACTTTGCCACCATGCTCATCTGCGTGGAGTCCAACGGCCACTCCATCTCCTATGGCCGGATGGACCAGTGGCTTTACCCCTACTACGAAGCCGACAAGAGCATCCCCAAAGACTTTGCGCTGGAGCTGCTGGAGGTGGAGTACGTCAAGCTCAACAACCCCACCAAGCTCAAAGACCGGGGCAGCATGGCCCTGCGCAATGGCCGCGGCTTTGGCGGCGAGAGCCTGACCATTGGCGGTGTGAAGCGGGACGGCACCGATGCCACCAACGACCTGACCATGCTGATGCTGGAAGCCTCCGCCCACACCCGGATGATGAACCCCTGGGTCTGCGTCCGGATGCATGAGGGCACCCCCGAAGAGCTGCGCATCAAAGCCGTGGAGTGCATCCGGGCGGGCTATGGCCACCCCAAGCTCTTCAACGATGGCCCGGCCATCAAAGGCATGATGCGCAAGGGGATGACGCTGGAAGAAGCCCGGGATTACTGCGTGGTGGGCTGCGTGGAGATCAGCCTGCCCGGCAAGGAGTATGGCTGGCACGATGCCGCCTATGTCAACACCGCCAAGATGATGGAGATGGTGCTCAACGGCGGCCGCTGCATCGACTGCGGCCCCCACTGCCCCCGCTGGAGCCAGTGCGGCGCGCTGGGCAAACATCTGGGCCCCGACACGGGCAGCCTGGACCGCTACGCCAGCTTTGAGGAAGTCAAACAGAGCGTGGACACCCAGTTTGAGTACTGGACCAACCAGATGTGCTCCAGCCTCTGCGTCATCGAGAACGCCCACCGTGCCCTCAAACCGCTGCCCTATGTCTCAGCTCTGTTTGAGGACTGCATGGAGTCTGGCCACGACCTGACCGAGGGCGGTGCCAAGTACAACGGCATCGGCCCCCAGGCCAGCGGCATGGCCACCTGTGCGGACTCCTTGGCCGCCATCAAGCAGCTGGTCTTTGACGAGAAACGCTGCACGGGTGCCGAGCTGCTGGAAGCCGTCAAGCACAACTGGAAAGGCTACGAGAAGCTGTATGCCCTCGTCAACAGCTCCAAAGTGCACCACTACGGCAATGATGACGATTACGCCGACGAGCTGTTCAAGTTCATGTTTGAGACGTACTGCAAGCACATTGCAGGCCGCAAGACGCCGCGCGGCGGCATCTTCAGCCCCGGTGTCTACTCTGTCAACGCCAATGTTGCCATGGGCCTGAACACCAATGCCTCGGTGGACGGCCGCAAGGCAGGGGAGGCCATCTCCGATAATATGGGCCCGGTCCACACGGATTTTGGCTCCCACGATATCAATGGCCCCACGGCCATCGTCAACTCGCTGACCAAAGTGGATCACAGTCTTGCCACCAATGGCACCCTGATGAATCTCCGCTTCCCGCAGGAAGCTGTGGCTGGCATTGAGGGCCGGGACAATCTGGCAAGCTTTATTGAGGAGTATATCCACAAGGGCGCCATGCATGTCCAGTTCAACATCATGAGCGCTGCCACCATGCGGGCCGCCCAGAAAAAGCCCGAGGATTACAAGGACATGCTGGTCCGCGTGGCAGGTTACAGCGCCTACTTTGTGGAGCTGGGCAAGCCCCTGCAGAAAGACCTGATCCAGAGAACCGAACTCCATTTTTAACGGGTAACGATAGAAAGGAAGAGCAGCCATGAAAGACTTCAACTTCAAAATTCCGCAGAACATCCAGTTTGGCATGGGCAGCCTGAAAAAGCTGCCGGAGATCCTGGCCGAGAACCACTCTGACAACATCCTGCTGGTGTCGGACCGCGGGCTGGAAAAGATCGGTGTCGTCAAAAAAGTACAGGATATCATTGAGGCGGCCGGCCTCAAGTGCACCAGTTATCTGGACGTGGTGCCCAACCCCACCGTGGCTGTGGTCAATGAGGCAACAGCTCGGTACAAGGAGTGTGGTGCTACCAGCATCGTGGCCCTGGGCGGCGGCAGCTCCATGGATGTGGGCAAAGCCGTGGGTGTGCTGGTCAACTATGGCGGCAAGATCACCGATTACGAGGGCAACCACAAGGTGCCCGGCCCCATCGTGCCCATGATCGCCATTCCCACCACGGCAGGTACCGGCAGTGAGGTCACGGCCTCTGCCGTTATCACGGACACGGAGCGCAACTACAAGCTCTCGGTCTTCAGCTATGAGATCCTGCCCAAGTACGCCGTGCTGGACCCGGAGCTCATCATGACGGCTCCGGCTTCCATCGCCGCTTCCTGCGGTGTGGATGCCCTTATCCACGCCATGGAGGCTTATGTTTCCCGCAACGCCACCCCGTTTTCCGATGCCATGGCGGAAAAGGCCATGGAGCTCATTGGCGGCAACCTGCGCCGCTTTGTGGCCAATCGCCAGGATGAAGAGGCAGCCTGTGCCATGATGCTGGGCTCCAACTTTGCGGGCATCTCCTTTGCCTGGGCTCGTCTGGGCAATGTCCACGCCATGAGCCACCCGGTGAGCGCCTACTTCAATGTGCCCCACGGTGTGGCAAACTCCATCCTGCTGCCCAATGTGGTGGAGTACAACGCTCTGGCCGACCATGGCCGCTATGAAGTCATCTACAACTACATCCGGGAGGGCAATGGCCCCATCGAAAACTTTACCCCGGATATGCTGGTGGAGGAGCTGCGCCATCTGAACGAACAACTGGGCATCCCGGCTACCCTGTCGGAAGTGGGCGTGACGGCGGATAAGATCCCCGCCATGGCCGAGGACGCCATGAAGAGCGGCAACATTCCCGCCAACCCCCGCCAGAGCACGGTGAAGGACATCATCAAGCTGTACGAGAAGACCATGTAAAAGGAGGCGTTTCCCATGCAGGCAGTGCTTCGGAACGAATTCTTTACCCTGACGGTGGACACCCTTGGTGCGGAAGCTGTCAGCCTGAAAAACGCAGCCGGGGAGGAAGTGCTCTGGCAGGCTGACCCGGAGGTCTGGCCCCGTCACGCGCCCATCCTCTTCCCCTGGACGGGGGAACTGCCCCAGAGCTCCTACTCTCACAAGGGCAAAACCTATCATGTGGTCAAGCAGGGCTTTGCCCGGGATGTGGAGCACACATTGGTGCGGGTGGATGAGCACGAGATCGTCCTGGAACTGCGGTCCAGCCCGGAGTTGAAAGAAACGTGGTTCCCGTTTGAGTTTGTTCTGACCAGCATGTTCCGGCTGGAGGGCAAGACCATCCACCATACCCTGACCGTGGAAAACCCTGGGCAGGAGGAACTGCGTTTTGGCATCGGCTTCCACCCGGCATTCAAGATCCCATTTGACAATTGCCATACCACAGAGGACTATGAATTCCGGTTCGACCAGCCGGAGAGCCCCGTTATCATCGATGCGCGGCCCCATGGTCTGCTCAGCGGGCGGTGCTATTACAAGTGGAAGAATGCTGAAAAGATCCAGCTGACAGATGAGTTGTTCTCCAACGACAGCTTCTGCATGGCAGGTCTGCGCACCAAAACGCTGGGGATCTATGAAAAAGATACCGGGCGGCACATCGTCTGCAATGTGGAGGGCTTCCCGTACAAACTGATCTGGAGTGCTCTGGCAAAGCCCGTCCGCTTTGTCTGCATTGAACCGTGGCACTCTCTGCCCAGTGCAGAAAACGATCCCCAGGAGTGGAACGAGCGGGCAGCAGCCGTCTGCCTGGCACCCGGCAAGCGTTGGAGCACCACCCTTTCTACTACCGTGGAACGATAAAGTTCCGACACAAGAAAACCCCGGACAGCAAGCGTTTGCCTGTTGTCCGGGGTTTTGCGCGTATCGGGAAGAGCGGTTTTATTCCGACCGCAGGGCCTTGACCGGGTTGCTCTTGGCGGCACCCATGGCCGGGATGAGGCCCGCCAGAATGGTGAGGAGGGTGGCCAGCACAATGAGGAACGCGGCGGCGTCCAGCGGCAGGATGGCCGTCAGGGTGTCACTGCCCGAGACCTGCCGGATGAGCATGTTGCCCGGGATGAGCAGGATCTCGCTCAGCACGATGCCCATGACGCCCGAGCACAGGCCGATGATGAACGTCTCGGCGTTGAACACCTCGGAAACGTTCATCTTGGAAGCGCCAATGGCGCGCAGAATGCCGATCTCTTTCCGGCGCTCCAGCACGCTGATATAGGTGATGACGCCGATCATGATGGAGGAGACCACCAGCGAGATGGAGACGAATGCCACCAGCATACTGCTGATCATATTGATGATCTCAGTCACGGAGGTCATCAGGGTGCCCACCAGGTCGGTGTAGCGGATGGTCTTGTCTTCCAGACCCTGTGCTTCCATGGAGGCGTTGTAGGCGTCCAGCTTTTCCAGGATCACGGCCTTGCTGTCGAAATCGTGGGGGTAAATTTTGATCTGGCTCGGGGAGGCAAGGTCTGCATAGCCAAAGGCGGAGAGGTTGCCCTCATAACTGGATTTGGAAGAGCGCAGCGTGGATTTCATCAGCTCCGTGAGGTCGTCGGTGCTCATGTTGAGCTGGATGGCACTCTGGAACGTCTTGGTGTCGATCTTGATGGCGTTTTCCATCTGGCTGCCAAGCTGGGCCAGATTCTTTTCCAGCATCGTTTGCAGGTTCTGCTGGAACGACTGCATCAGCGGGCCCATGGCAGACTGGATGGAGGATTCCAGTGCGGCAGAGATCTGCGTCTGGAGCGCGTCGGTGATCTGGTCGGAGTAGCTTTCCAGTACAGTCTGCAGCACGCCGGAAACGGCCTCGGTCAGCTGGCCCTGAATGGCGTCGGTGTCCACCAGATCCGGCAGGGATTCGGCCAGCAGCTGCTGGAACTGCTCCGACTTCAGGTAGGCGGAAAAACTCCACTTTTTAAAGTTGAGGATGCCGTTGCCGATGATATAGTTTTTGTATCCCTTGAACACTTTCTGCACAAAGGCCTGCAGGGCGTCCGGGGAGATGGAGAGGTCCAGCCCGGCAAAGGCCTCGCTCAGGTCAATGTCCGGCAGGTTCTCCATTCCGCCCAGGCTGTCGGCCAGAGCGTCCAGATCAAGCTTGAACTTGGATGCGTCAATGAGAGAGGAGAGGTCGAACGCCCCGCCGCTCAGGTCAAAAGCACCATCCAGATCAAAGTTCAGGGCGCTGGGATCAATGGAGAACGCGTGTTTGAGGGCGTCGGTATCCACAGAGAAGATCGTGGAAAGGTCCAGCGAATTGACCAGACCCTTGGAATCGCCAAAGGGTTCCCCGGTCAGCACATTGGTGGTGGGGTCGGCCATCTGCTGCTGAACGATGGCGCTGGTCTTGGCCTCCTCGATGACATGCTGCGTCAGGGCAGCAGGGTAGGCGATGCCGGAGGAGAGCATGGCGGCGGAAGCATCCGCCTTGGGCTGAACGATGCCCACGATGGTCAGGTCTTCGCCGCCTGCCACCAGCTGCTTCATATAATCGCTGTCCTCAGATTTGTCTTTCCAGATGTTGTACGTCTCATCGTACTCGTAGCAGTCCGCGCCGCGCACCACCTTGAAATTCAGGCCCAGGAAATCCTCGTAGGAATAGGTGCGGAAATCCTGCGGCAGATCGACGTTCTGGTTCTGCGCAAACTGCTGGATCATCTTGTCCAGCTCGGCGCTATCCCGCAGGCCCATGGCGTAAAGCACATAGTCAATGATACTTCCGTCCTTGCCCAGCACCGCCACGCACTCGTTGGCGGTCTCGGGCCAGCGGCCTACTTTGACATCGTACTGGGAGCTGTAGAGATCACTGCTCTCGGGCAGCTGGTAGAAGACGCTGGTGTCCATCATGCTGGACATGAGGCTGTTAGTGGAGGACGAAGAGCTGATGCCCAGTGCTGAGAGCGTGGAATCCGGGTTCACTTTGCGGATGCTGCCGTCCGCGTCCTGCCGGTAAATTTGGGGTGACACATTATAGGAATACTCAATGGAAGTGGCGTCGCCCCGGATGGTGCACTCGTCGCTCTCGAGATATTTTTTGAGAGAGGTCAGGTCGTTGGAACTGATGCCGGACACCATCTTGGTCACAAGCTGCTTGACCGGGATCTTTCCCTCTTCGGCTACGGTCATGGAGGTGTACTGGGTGCCCGTCAGGGTGCTGAACGCGTTGCTGGAAGAGAGCAGGGAGGTGATGTCCATGCCGCTGCTCAGAATTTGCAGCGGGTACTCGCTCAGGGTGGAGCGCTCCATATCGTCGATGTAATCGTTGACACCCTGGGACAGGGAAATGATAAGCGCAATGCCAATGATGCCGATGGACCCTGCAAAGGCAGTGAGCAGGGTGCGGGCTTTCTTGGTGCGCAGGTTGTTGAAGCTGAGCGCCAGCGAGGTCCAGAGCGACATGGAGGCCCGGCCCATGTTCTTGTAGACGGGCGGGGCCAGTTGGGCATCGTCCGGGGCGTAGGGCTGGGTGTCCGAGATGATGACACCATCCCGCAGCTTGACGATGCGGGTGGCGTACTGCTCAGCCAGTTCCGGGTTGTGGGTGACCATGACCACCAGCCGGTCCTTGGCCACTTCTTTTAAAAGCTCCATGACCTGGAGGCTGGTCTCGCTGTCCAGCGCGCCGGTGGGCTCGTCCGCCAGCAGGATGTCGGGGTTGTTGACCAGCGCGCGGGCAATGGCTACCCGCTGCATCTGGCCGCCGGACATCTCGGTGGGGTGCTTGTGCAGCTGGTCGCCCAGACCCACCTGTTTGAGGGCTTCCACGGCCCGGCGGCGGCGCTCGGCCCCGGACACGCCAGAGATGGTCAGTGCCAGCTCCACGTTGGAGAGCACCGTCTGGTGGGGGATCAGGTTATAGCTCTGGAACACGAAACCAATGGTGTGGTTGCGGTAGGAGTCCCAGTCACGGTCGGTGTACTGCTTGGTGGAGATGCCGTTGATGATCAGGTCACCGCCATCATAGCGGTCAAGGCCGCCAATGATGTTGAGCAGTGTGGTTTTGCCGGAGCCGCTGGGGCCCAGGATGGCGACAAATTCATTGTCACGGAGGTTCAGGCTGACATCGTTGAGGGCGACCTGTTCCAAATCGCCTGTTTTGTATTCCTTGCGGATTTCTTTAAGCTGAAGCATATACCTGCCTTTCTGGGCAACGGCCCGGAGCCGGATGCGTGTTTCCGGCCCTGCAAACCGGGCTGCCCGGAGGTCTGCCGGACGCGCGCCGACAGAAAAATAACAAGATAACCGTCTTATTCTATCAAATGAATGTGAACAAACCATGGATTTATCACAGGAAAGTTTTGCGCGGCTAAAATTTGACAACAAAAGTTTGAAAACTGCGAAGAAGCGCTTGCTTTTGCGGGTGGGTAATGTTATTCTTGGTGTAGAGGCGGGGTATTATACCCGCTGACGGAAAACACCGGACACGCCCCAAACTGCATTGTTGCGATTCACAAAGCGTCGATATGCGTCAACAAATGCAGGATTTCGACACTTTTTGACGCTTTTTTGGGATTGAATCTTCTCCCCCTGCTTTATAGAATTATAAAATGTAGAGACACATTTCGACGCAAACCGCAAGCAGGGAGGAATGGAATATGAGATCGACAAAAACAGCGGAAACGCGGTATTTTTGGCGGCCGGAGGGAGGCGCGGCGGGTGAGCAGTGAGCGGAAGAACACCGGGCTGCGCGGTGCACTGGCCAGCTATGATGTACATCAGCTGCGGGTGTGGCACCAGTATATCGCGGAGCAAAGTGCGGAGATCCTGTGCAGCGAGTACCGCAGCGGCGAAGAACTGCTGCAGAGCCTGAAACAGGGCCGGAACACGGAGGTCGTGGTGCTGGGCGGCCCGCTGGAAGATATGGACAGCCGGGAATTTCTGGAGCGGATGAGCCGTCTGCCGCAAAAGCCGCTGCTCCTGCTGCAGGACAATGCCCGGCGGGAAAGAACCGCTGTGTCCAGCCTCTCGCCGGACGGCCCCTGCTACCTCATCCGCCAGAGCAGCCTGAAAGAGCTGCTGGCAAGTTTGCTGACGGCGGCCGGGCAGGAGTCTGGAACCCTGGAGCAGCGCTTTGGCCGGATGTATCAGGAGTGGGGCATCATCCAGCCGGACAGCAACTGTGATTACCTCACCGAGGCGGTGCTCATTGCCAGCCAGTCCAAAGGCAAGCTGGCCATCCGCAAGGAGATCCTGCAGGGGGTGGCCGAGCACCACAATGTGACCGTCGCGGCGGTGGACAGCGGCCTGCGCCGTTTGATCGACGCGCTGGAAACGCGGCAGATGCCCGCGTGGAAAGCATTCAAGGAGAAAACGCATCTGGCAGGGCAGAAAGTGACCGCAGGCAAGCTGATCTACACCCTGCGGGCACAAATCAGCCAGGAATACGGATACTGACACAAAGGCAGGAGGCAATGGGATGCGCCAGACACCACAAGAGCAGCCGGAGAGCATGGAGTTCCCGCGCAGGGAGTTTGAGTCTGTCTGCTTTCATGCGATTGGGCTCGTGGACCAGAACCGGGAATATCTGCAGATGCACCTGCGGGAGAGCGGCGACGCGCCCACCCGGCAGGCGCTGGCCGATATGGAGCTGCAGACCGCCCGGCTGGAGCGCACCCTGAGCGAGATGATGGACCTGATGGCGCTGGAAGAGGACCCGGTGCCGTCCCGCCGCGGTTTTGATTTGTGCAGTGTTCTGCGGCAGGCAGCGTCCCTGCGGGAGGAAATGGCCCGGCAGGCAAAAGTGCACCTGACCGTATCCTGCGAGCCGGACACCTGCCCGGTTTTGGGCAGTCCGGAAGAAGCCGAGCTGATGGTCTTCCATCTGCTCTCCAATGCGCTGCGGGCTTCTGCCCCGGGCGGAAAGATCGTTCTGCGTCTGTGCCGGGCAGAGGACGCCTGGCAGCTGACGGTCACGGACCATGGCTGCGGCCTGCCAGGCCCGGCCAACTGGCAGGAGAACCGCCGCCGTTTCCTGGGCGGTGCGGGCGCTGGCCTGAAGATCTGCCGGGCGGTCTGCCGCCGCGCGGGCTGGGGCTTTGCGCTGGAAGCCGGCTCTGGCGGCGGTGCCAAGGCGGTTGTGACCCTCCCCGTGGAACCGGAAACAGCAGCTTCCGGCGATACCATCGCCCTGCACGCGGCAGGGGAGGTGCTGCCCTCCCGGCTGCGCTGGCAGCTGGAACGGGAGCTGCATCTGCTGGCTGGGAATGCCTGAAAGCGGGATTTTCAGAATGCTGGAAAATCTCTTGAGCAGAATCAACAGTTTTTTGCGCGGCAGACTGTGAATGTTGTACCGGGGAATCTTTGCAAAACCTCTTGCAAAAAAATGGCCCCCTGATTATAATACCACTCATGGAAACCAAGACGTCCTGCCCTTTTTCTGCGGCAGGGCGTTTTTATCGGCAAAAATTTAGCAAAGAAAACCGCCCATGGGAGGGGCTATGGTATGACAAAAGATATGACGCAGGGCAGCCCGCTCAAGCTGATCCTTGCCTTTGCGGTGCCGC
>OFMN01000662.1_pt1 | contig 29069 bp, 29 predicted proteins | sample 1541791 | NCBI WGS metagenome assembly OFMN01 (sample SAMN04209248, study PRJEB22552) | human gut metagenome | biome: gut; material: feces | host: Homo sapiens | place: USA: Oklahoma
CAGTTTAACAGATTTTTGGGGATTTTGCGACTGCACTTACAGGGTACTACTCCACCGGCAAGGTAAAAGCCGTTGAGCCTGCGGCGGAAATGAAAGAATAATTCAAGTGCCATACTGGGCTGTTGGCTGTACATTTTAAACCCAGTTCGCTTGTTTTAGGTGAAACCAAAATGGCAGGAAACTGAATGCATCCTCAAAAGGATTGGCTCACCGTTCCGGCTTAAATTGGCTGTTTTTTTCCGACCCAAATTGGCTGTGCGCTCCCGGCGCTAACAACGGTCTTGAGGAACGACGCGTATTAAAAAGTCTGGATGACTATTTGATACAAAGTGGAATGGTGAAAAAGAAACTGGATGGAATTATCGTAGATGCATGGATTAATTCTTTGAATGTTGGTGGAAACACAAAAGCGCATTATGTCAGTGTTTACCGGCAATTTGCACACTACCTCACCGGATTGGGTTATAAAGCGTATATCCCACCACCTTTACAAATAAAACGCAACTATACTCCGTATGTTTTCACATCCGCGGAAATGAAACGATTATTTGAGGCATGCGACAATATTCCCGCGAGACGCAGTTTGACAAAAGCAGAAGTTTGGCTCCCGGTTATGGTTAGGATGCTTTATGGTTGCGGTTTGAGGGTTGGCGAAGCAGTTTCTCTCCAAAATAAAGATATTGACTGGACAGAGGGAACTCTTTTGATCAGGGCTGCCAAAGGAAACAAAGATCGGTTGGTTCCCATGAGTAACTCGCTGATTGATGTTTGCCGTACATATCATAGTATTGCGCATCCATTTCCTAATTCCGAGGATTTCTTTTTTTATAATCACAAAAAACAACCTCTTTCAACTCTTACCCCCTATATTTGGTTAAGGAGGGCTCTTGAAATTGCCGGTATTGACCGTCATCCGCACCCTAAACAGTTGAGGGGTGTCTGTGTCCACTGCCTTCGGCATACATTTGCGGTACACACATTACAGTTACAGAGCAAACGAGGAATGCGCATTGTCACAAGAAAGTATGTGCCTCATGCCGGCTATATCGATTACGGCTTTGATGGCGACACGCTGCTCCATTCGGGAAAGTACATCAAGTATCCGAAGAATAGTAATTGCCAGCGGTGGATGAAACGGGAAACCAGCCGAAAGTTCCGGAATTGTCGGGTTTTGCCCCGAAAGGGGAATTACTATCGGCGCCTTTTTGACTACTGGTGGACATTGTATTAACTAAGGAGAGGATTCCTGCAGCGTAATGTGCGGGAACCCTCTCGTTTCTTGATCTATATCTCTTTCAGACGCCTGTAGAAGGTTGATCTCGATCTGATACCGGTGCGATGCATGGCTTCTTCTTCCGTTACATTATGGTTGCGGAAATCCTCTGCGACTTGGCGGAACAGATTTGGATCGACCACAATTCTCTTTCGACCAGCGTATTTTCCGCTGTTCTTTGCCTGTGCGACGCCTTCTTGGTGACGCTGCTTATTCTGCTTCGACTCCATTGATTCCTGAACCATGAGCAGGTTTAGCAGCAGACTGCATTCCTCTTCAGAGAGCTGGCGCGAGTCTGTTTCATCCCAGATATGAGCGCCACTCCTCAAAATCTGAAGGAGAATCTTTCTGAGCTGGTAACTGGTCTTTGCGATGCTTTGGAATCCCTGAATCGTAACAAGGTCGGCTGGCTGGAGATCGGGCGGCAGGCTGTTGATCGATTCAAATGTGATAGTCCGAGCAGCTTCTGCTCGCTCAACGATCAGGTTATCGGTGCCGCAGCGCATATCCGTCCGGAGCAGCCACTCAAAGCGATCATAGTAATCCAGACCAACTGCGTCAAGGAGTTCCCAGAGATCCTCTCGACTTTCGCTGGGTGTACGCTCAGAGATGAAGTACGGCGTCATATTAACACGATAGTATCGCTCAAGCCGCATGGACATGTCGAGTCCGGGAATACCCTGGAAAATGGAGGACGGCAGGGTATCGATTACACTCCATTCAGGAGTAAAGACATACTGGAAGTTCTGATCATCAAAGCGCTCAAGATCAACTTGACCCACAGCATACTTGTCGCCGTTGCGGTCCACGGCATAGATTATGCCGCTGCTCCGGTAATAAGGCTTTCCCTGCAGGGGAAGCGTATATTCGTTTAGGCTTTGGTAATCATGCGTAACATGCCTCATGAGCCACTCCTTTCCATGTTACAACTGGCGATATGCGTACATAAGGATCTTTTCATATCGTTGCTGTAGCATGACTTTATAGAAACGCTTACGCACCTCCGAGATCCCTTCCACTTCGTCAATAAGAGTATTGATTTGATTAAAATCGATGCGAGGAACAATTCGCTTTAGGGCATCATTGCATGCTTCGAATTGCAAGCTGCTGATCACTTCAAAATAGGAACTCTTGCGATTCTTCACCTTGATGTGGGAAGTGGGGAACTTATAGATCCGTTGGTCAATTTCTTCCTCGGAGGAGAGTACGGCCTCCAGCTTCTCGTCCGTATTCAGCTTCGGATACAGGCTTGAACCATTGTCATATACCGGGGCGATCCGGTATTGGTTATTTCTCTTAATGAAGCCCCAGTTCCCGCCATGCCGGTCAAAATTGCCGATCAAAGCATCCACGATGAACATATCCCAGAAACGGTCGATTGTCTCCTCGACATTTGTTGACTTCATATTCTCCCGCAGCATTGCGGTAATATCTTCATAAGTGTACTGATAGAGCTCTTTGTCCCTTTCCAGCGAGCTTTCGCCGACACCGTTGAAGGCAACAAGATCATCTTCGGGCTCTAAGAAATTTTTCATAACGACTACATTTTTGCCCTCATAAGTGCCAAGGAAGGTTTCCTGTACGGGAATGCCAAGTAGTTGAAAAATATGGCTTCCCAAATACTCAGAAACATAATTGAAGGTCAAGCCCACTTCGGAATTCTTCTGAAACTTAACAATATAACGAAACCCGTCAATGATGATTTCAAACTTCTTTTCTGCCCCAGAGAATAACACGGGTGTCTTTTCGTACTTGCTGTAATCTCTCATGATAGACCTCCGATTTTGATCTTCACCATTATTATATCCACAACGAGCGGAAGTGTCAATAGAAATAATATATATTTTGATACATACGTAAACTGACGAGTATGCATCAAATGAAAGTAAGCGCTTAATAACCGCACGGGATAAAAGACAGCCGAGGGATCTCGTTAGAGATCCCTCTCAGTCTGTCGAAAAAGTCCGGCTGGAGCTGGGCTTTTTCTGATAGATATGGTAGAATGGGCAAGGGTGATGAAAAGATGCTGGAACGCGGGAAAATGGATCGAGATCTGGTAGAGTTCGTAGTCATAGACCAACTGGTGCCGAAGGAGCATTTGCTGCGAAAGATAGATGCAGCGGTGGACTTCACGCGCTTATATGAAATGGTGGAGCCGCTCTATTGTGAGGATAATGGGCGCCCCAGCATCGATCCGGTGGTGTTGTTCAAGATGGTGCTGATCCAGCATCTGTACGGCCTTCCCTCACTGCGGCGGACAGCGGAAGAAGTCAGCGCAAACAATTGCTATCGCTGGTTTCTCGGTTATCCCTTGCAGGAGGAAACGCCGCATTTTTCCACGGTGAGCTATAACTTCCGGCATCGCTTTACAGAGGAAACAGTAGACAAGGTCTTTGCATGGATACTGAGCGAAGCAGCAAATGCAGGCTATCTGTCTCCCAAGGCCGTCTTCATTGACGGTACTCACATCAAGGCCAATGCCAACACGAAGAAGCAGATGAAGGAACAGATCCCAGCAGCTGCCAGGCACTATGCAAAAGAATTGATGGAAGAGGTCAACGCGGATAGAGAAGCGCATGGCAAGAAGCCCTTTGATGATGACAACGATCCTCCGGCCTCTCCCAGGAAGCACAAAGACAACACCTCTAAGAAGAAGCTGGCCCGCAGGAAGAAGCAAGGCTTTCGTACCGTAACGAAAAGCGTTACGGACCCAGACTGCGGCTTATTCGTAAAGGGAGAGCACAAGCGGCAGTTCGCCTATGAGGCGCATACCGCCTGCGACAAGAACGGTTTCGTGCTGGAAACAGTCGTGACACCCGGCAATGTCCATGACAGCGTGGCCTTTGATGAAGTTTACGACAAAGTAACGGAAAATTTCCCACAGGTAGAGGCCGTTGTGGCCGATGCCGCATACAAAACGCCTCATATCTGCAAGAAAGTGTTCGGCGATGGCAGAGTCCTTTCCACAGCCTACAAGCGCCCGCAGACCATGAAGAATGGACACGAGTGGTGGAAGTATGTCTATGATGAATTCTACAACTGCGTGATATGTCCTGAATACCAGCCCTTGAAATATAGCACGACGAACCGTGATGGATATAGGGAATACAAGAGTGATCCGAATATCTGCGCCGCCTGTCCGACCAGAGAACGGTGTACGCATTCCAAGGACTGTATCAAAACGGTGCAGCGGCATATCTGGAAGGACTATGAGGAATTGGCGGACGATGCCAGATATACGCCTGCGTACGCGCAGCTCTATAAGTGCTGAAAGGAAACCATTGAACGGATCTTCGCGGACGCCAAGGAAAAATACGCGATGCGTTATACGCAATACAGAGGCTTGGCTCAGGTGACGAACTGGGTGAAGCTTAAGTTTGTTGCCATGAACTTGAAAAAATTGGCCACATGGAAATGGAGGGACCTGTTGTCCTCGTTTCGTTTTGCTGTTTTTTCGCTCATATATGTTCGAGACCCAGTCTGCTCCTGAGTGCAGACCGGGTTCCTCGACAGACTGAAACGAGGGATCTCGTTAGAGATCCCTCGGTGCATTGCTGTTTGTTTTCAGCTCCGTGCAGGCAGCCTGCATGGCCTTGGACCACGGGAGAAACTGCATCAGATCCTCCTGGCTCGGAGTCTTGCCCCAATAGGGCAGTTCTGTCAAAAGCAGTTTCAGATAACGATACGGTTCCAGTCCGTTCGCCTTGGCAGTCTCTACCACTGTGTAAACAATGGCACTGGCGTCTGCCCCCTTTGGCGTATCACAGAACAGCCAGTTTTTTCGCCCTACGGTGAACGGGCGGATCGCATTCTCTGCGTAATTGTTAGAAATATCTACCTCGCCATGCTCCAGAAAGGAATTCAGGTATTCCTTCTGATTCTTGGCGTAGGTCACAGCTTCCGCCAGCTTGCTGCCCAGTATGGGCTCCAGCGTATTTACCCACCACCAATAAGCCTCAAGCAGAGGCTCCGCCTCCACCTGACGCGCTGTCTTTCGCACCAAACTGCTCAAATGCGCATATTTTCGCTCTGCGGCGAAGAGCTTGCTGCAATAGTCATAGCCTACTGCTGCCTTGGAATTCTCCTTTGTCGCACCGGGCGGCATGGCTTCCCGCCATTTGCGCCGCATATGCGCCCAACACCCGCATCTTGTAACGCCTTCCACCCGATTGTATCCGGCATAGCCATCTGTCACAAGACAGCCATGGAACCCCTTCAGGAAGGCTGCTGCGTGCTTGCCGCTGCGGTTGGGCTGATACTCAAAGTACCGCACCGACTGACCGCTCCGCTCGCTGCCGGCATAGACCCACATCCGCGATTCTGAGACCGCTGCCTTTCCATCCTCCTTCAGGACCTGAACAACGGTCTCATCCGCATAAATGGTACTGCTGCCGAGCAATTCCTTCTTCAGCGTGCGGTATAGCGGCTTCAGCCAAGTCTGTGCCGTCCGAATGACCCAGTTGGCCATGGTGGCGCGGGACAGAGCAACTCCTTCGCGCGCCAGCGGCAGACCGTCCACATACTTCCGCACCATAATATCCGCTGCTGTGCTGGCCGATGCCAGACTGTGCTTGAGCAGGAAGGGCGGCGTTACCGTGGTTACCAAATGGGCATACCCGGTCTTTTCCTCACAGGGCTTACAGGCATAGGTCACCGCATAATACTCCAAAAGACTGCACTGACGCGGAATGACCTCCAGACGTCTGGATACCAGCTTTTTCCCGATCATGGCCATTTTACTGCCGCATACATCACAAATGAGTTCTTCCTCCGGCAGGGTGATAAGGATCTCCTTTACCGGAAGACCGGCAGCCAGCTCGTCCATCGTCCGCTTCGGCTTGCGGGTATGTGCCGGCACGAGGATCGTTTCTTCCGTAGGCTCCGGCGCCTTTGGATCCTGCTCCGCTTCTGCTTCATTGAAAATACCGACCTGATTCGGCATGACATAGTCCTGCTTCTCGCTGGACGAACCGAAGCGGGCACGCTGCGCGTTGAGCAGGAGTTCATTCATTCGCTCGAGCTTCTGGCGCAGATCCCTGTTTTCCTTTTTCAGTGCATCGTTCTCTGCCTGCAGCTGCGAAAAAGCGGCAGTGTTATTGGCTGCAGAAGGATTTGTTCTGCCCATTTAACACCACCGCCTTTTCTCTCATTTCTTGGCTATATTGTACCATAAAATGAGCTTAAAGTACAGCACTTTCTCTAAAATAGATCTTGTTTTTTACACTTTTGGATGGCCTTCGGCTGCTCCGGCTTCAGCCCCTCCATGAGCCACCGAAAGCTTCGCTTATCCAACGACCGAAGCTCCTGCTCCGATCTTGGCCACTGAAACGCACCATTGTTTAACCGCTTGTAGAGCAGTACATACCCATCCCCTGAGAAATACAGCGCTTTGATCCGGTCTGTCCGCCGCCCGCAAAACAGAAACAGGCTGCCCTCACACAGCGGCGCCCCGAATTGCTGTGACACGATGGCGGCAAGACCGTCTATGCCCCGGCGCATATCCGTATAGCCGCAAGCCACATAGTATTTCTCTACCCGACTCAGGTCTATCATGTTTGCTGCAGCGAACGCAGGACTGCGGCGACTGCATCGATGTCCACATGTCCCGGCAGTACCATGCTGGCTCCATGATACTCTATCCGCAGTTCATCCGGCTTCTCACGATCTTCTAACGCCACAAGCTGCGGGATCCCGTGTTCCACTGCGGACTCGCGCAGTTTTTTCAGCCAATAGTAATAGCTCTTTTCGCTGATCCCTTGCTGCGCACAGAATTCCCGATTATTCAAGGGGCTATCTTTGCGCTGCTGCATAAGCTGCCGCCACTGTTCCACTCGGTATGCTTCTCGTACTTGCATGACTTCTGTCATCCCTTATTCCTCCCGTTCTCTCGAAAAACTTACCGGAAGTTTTTCGACATATGGGAAGATTTTCGCACACCTTTCTCCTTTGTTCCAGCCGTGCCATTATTGAGCGCTTACGCCAAGATCCGCACGATCTTGCTCCCTGCCAAGCTGTGCCGCAAGCTGGTGAAGTACGCCAGAAAACAAAAAACCGCTGCCGGTGAGATTTTTCTCACATGCAGCGGGAGGGGCATTTCGCGGCGGCAGGTGTGGTTTGAGCTCAAGCGGCTGTGCAAGGCGGCGGGGGGGAGCCGAGCAAGGTGTTCCCCCACAACCTGCGGCACCTGTTCGCCACCACCTTCTACCGGGCCCAGCGAGACATCGTGCGCCTTGCGGATATGCTGGGTCATTCCAGCATCGACACCACCCGCATCTACCTGATGGTCAGCGGGACGGAGCAGCAGCGGCAGCTGGATCGCTTGGGGCTTGTTTCGTAGGGAACAGAATCAGCATTTTGTTGATAGGGCGGCGGCCCATTTTTAAAAAACATCCGAAAAGCAGGGAATTTTTCTGGATTAAATCGGTTTTTCTTGCAGCAAGGTGCAAAAAGCCAGGCCCACAAAAGCCAAAAACTTTGTGGGTCTTTTTACCATGCCAATCACTTCAGTAGGTATTGCATTTTCGTAAAAATCGTGTTAAAATGTCGGCAAATTTTGTAGAATTTTGTCGAGCATTTTCGGGACTTCATCAACAAAATGCTGATTTAGTCCCGCGTCGTTCAAACGGCGCGCTTTTTTCTGTGACGCGGCAAAAAGTGACAAGGCTCTATAAGTAAACACCGAATCGCACAGAGTAGGCATTTTGGTCTGATGCTGTGCGATTTTTTCACCGGGTAGAATGCCAATCTGCACAGGCGCTTACTATGCAGCGCCATTCTTAGCATCTACGCATAGTGCATCAACAGGAATATAGCGCATCGCGTCTCATACTTTGGATGGATTTACATTTTTCAAGGACTTTGCTACAATAAAATGAGAAGAAATTTATAGGGCAGAGGTTTATGACAGCGAGGGTACCCTCGCTGTCCCACGGGGAACCCCGTGGGACAATTCCTCTCTGCCGCAGGGGGGGAAGTCCGTGACCGACAAAAGTGCCATCATCGTCAAGCCGTCTACCGCACAGGCGTTTGAGACTCTTTGGGAGCGCGGCAGGGTCCTCTTTTTCAGCGCACCCTGCGGCTTTGGAAAGACGGCGCTGGCCGATACACTGTTGGATGGGCGGCCCGTTCTGCGGCTGAACGCGGCAGATACCGGCTTTGCGCTGCCCTCTCCAGAAAATGCGTGGGACGTCCTGCTGATCGACAACATTCAGGATAGCCCTCTCTGTCAGGAGTAGGATCGTCCTAGGTGGTGTCCACATGGTACCACTGGCCATCGATTTTCACGACGTTCCAAGCGTGGTAACCTACGGTGGTGTCGCCGGTCACAGATTCAGCATCCATGCCGGCGGCTTCAAGCAGGGCCAAATAAGCCGACATTTTACTTTCCCACTTATATTGGAAATATATGTGCTAACAACATTCAATCCACTTCCATCAGAAGTGCAACGAAGCGCAACTCGTCTCTTCTAAAGCATCAGTAGAAGGCTGTCAATTATACCTCACGGTCCTAGGCGAAATATTGTACTTTTTCAAGCGTCGATACAGGGTCGCGCGGCTCATCTTCAATCTTTTGGCCGCTTCTTCCACATCTCCGTCGCTGGCTGTCAGCACCATGCGGATCACCCCCGCTTCGCTTCCCCCCTGCCGTAGCTCCTGTTCGACAGGACTCTCTATGCCGGCGGCAAACGCCACACGGAGACTCTCAGCGCTCAGTGTCATCTCGGGGCTGGATATAAATGCGCGCTCGAGGCTGTTTTGCAGCTCTCTCGTATTGCCCGGCCACTCATAGCGCTCAAGCCCATCTAGAAACTCCTGCGAGCAGAGATGGGGCGAATTGGGATAAAGCGCGTTGAGTCTTTTTACAAAGTAGTCTGCACAATATGCGATATCGCCGCGGCGCTCCCGCAGCGGCGGGATCTTCAGGTAGAAGATATTCAGCCGGTAGAATAGCTCCGAGCTGAACTGGCGGCTCTCCACATCCTGCTTGATATTATGATTGGTCGATACGATGATGCGGATATCCAGCGGGATCTCTTCCTTTCCTCCCACGCGCGTAACGCGATGCGACTCGACGATGCGCAGCAGCTGCATCTGAAATTCCTGCGGGATCGCCGTGATGTTGTCGAGGAATATCGTACCGTGGTTGGCCAGTTCAAACCGTCCGGGATTTCCCTCACGGGACATCCCCGGGAAAGCGTCCGGCTCATAGCCGAAGAGATCGTATTCGCGGAACTCGTGCTGGATTGAGGCACAGTCCACCGTAACAAACGGACCGCCTGCGCGGCTGCTCGCATTGTGGATCGCCTGCGCAAGCAGTTCCTTACCCGTGCCGCACTCGCCTTCAATAAGTACGTTGCCGTCATAGCGGGCATATTTCTGTGCCTGCATGAGCACGCGCTTCATGCTGTCGTCCTGCGTAAGAATATCGTCAAAGGTGTAAAATGCGCGGTTTCCGGAAATCTTGTTGACGGATTCGATGAGATACTTCTGCTGGCTGAGCGAAACGTTCAAGACCGGTACGCCAAGGTCGATCAGCGGATAGATCACAGCGCTGCAGCGCAGCACTTTATCGCCGATGAGCAGGCGCAAATCGTTAAAAGAATTCCAGCCTTTATCCGCCCAGAGCGAATCAGACCACTCCAAAGTCGGGCAAAACTTGCGAAAATCCTTCGTACACAGCTCCTCTGGCTCCATTTGCAGCATCTGGCAGGCAGCCTTGTTTGCCCAGATTGGGTAATAGTCGCGCGAAAGGAAGAAAATGCTGTCCTTTTTACTCTCCAGCGCGGCTCGCATCATCTCACCCGTACGGCGCAGCGCGAGCTTCCCCTCAATACCCTGCGCAGCGGCAATGACAAGTCCGAGCGAATGCGGATGCGGCAGGGTATCGTTACTGCTGAGATTCAGACAGCCGACGATCTCTCCCTCCGGATTGTGGATGGGTACAGCCGAGCACATGCCCTGGTGATGACTGACACAATAGTGTTCCGCGCCTATCATTTGGATTGCAACATCGCTATCCAGCGCTACGCTGACCGCATTGGTCCCGACACTGGTGTTGCTCCATAATGTGCCCTCCACAAAGTTGCAGGACTCGTTAGCTCTGATTGCGTCCTTCGTACCAATGCTTTTGAGGATATAGCCGATGCTGTCTGTCAGCGCAAGACTGAAGCGGGACTGGCTCAGCGCATCATAAATGCTCCCCATGATTGGCTGTGCGACTTCTATCAGCAGTTGGTTTTCCGCGATAATGCTTTGAAACGTCGCGCCGTCGATTGCCGAACCTCTGCCGCCGGTAGCAGGATCGATCCCAGCCTCCTTGCACCGCCGCCAGCCATCGACAACAACGGCAGGAATACGCGGGTCTACCTTGTCGCTAAACACATAGTCCGCCCATGCCTGCGTGAGAGCGTCACCGCTCATTGCGGGCGTTTGCACAAAATCCATATCCAGCTCCTCCGCGTTCTATTTCTACCCCATATGAATCACGTAGGATCGCTCAAAATTGCATCAAGGATCCCATCCATCGTGATTCCGTCAAACATACACACCGGTTTCAGCACCGCGGTCATATCGTGCTTTTTGGCGAAAGAAAGATTAACCTTTATGATCGTGTTTTGATTCAGTTCGATCATGGTCGTATTTCGATGCTGCCAAAGGATTGGCACTCGTTCTCTGTCCTGCCTTCAGGATATACTACTTAAGCGCAAAGCTGCAGCACAGGAATCTGTGCCGACGGTCTCGATATATAGTGTATACTGTGTTTATGCTTTTTATAGTATAGCATAGAAAGCGGATTTCGCAAAGGGGAAAATGCTGCAGCCTTTCTCACATTTTTATAACAGCTTTAATGTAGTCCGGCCTGTTCGTGCATTTGAAAACACTCGCCCAGTCCTCCATCCGGATTACCTGCGTAATCGCATCGCGGAAATGCAGCTTCCCGCCGGCAAGCAGACTGATAACATCCGGCCAGTCCTCTTCCTCGGCGCCAAAGGAGCTTATTATGTTGATACTGTTCCAAACCATGTAGTTCCAGTTGAGCGTCATGCGCGAATCGGTCGGCGGCACACCGATCGCACCAAAGGTCCCAAGCTTCTTAACGACCTTAAAACCGTCCTCGATCGCGGAGATAACCCCTGTACAGTCGATGACCACATCAGCCTTGTGACCGTTAGTATATTCCAATACTTGTTCACTCGCCGGCTGGTGCTGGCCGTTAAAGCACTTCACCGCGCCGTACTTTTCCGATAGTGACATACGCAGCGGCTCATCTGAGTCTATGCCGACAGCGAGGATCTCCTTCACGCCAGTGATCCGCAGCGTTTGAATGGTCAGCAGCCCAATGATGCCCATGCCGAGTATCACGACGCGGTCCTGCGGACGGACATGAATGCGCTTGAGCGCGTGAACAACAATCGAGAGCGGCTCGGCACAGGCGGCCTCCTCCTCGCTGATACCTATCGGAACATGAAAAAGCCATTTGGGATAGGTGACAAAATACTCGGTAAACGCGCCCAGGCCAGTCAAACCTGCAATTATCTTACTACTGCACTGCTCGTAATGTCCATCGCGGCAATTGGCGCAAACTCCGCAGGGATAGCACGGCACGGCGGAGATAACAAAGTCGCCGACCTTCCAGCCGCTGACGTCTTTCCCAACTTCAACGATATCTCCGCAGAATTCATGCCCCATTATGAGCGGGAGCGGCATTTTCTCGGTCCATTTGTAGTAATGGATGTCACTGCCACAAATGCCCGCAGTCCTGATCTTGAGCACAACGCCGTCATCCGGACAGACCGGGCGAGGGATATCAACAATCTCAAGGTCCGTCTCTCCGGGATACTTTTTTATGAGTGCTTTCATTGCTTTTGCCTCCTGCATATCTATTTCTTTCTTTGCCTTACGCTGCGGTGGTAAAAAATGCAAAGAGGTCGCCTCATTCATCTAGACTTCGGTACCTCTTTGCATTTTGTATTCCTATACTACTGTGTTATGTCAGCTGTAAAGCGGACCGCCCTTCTCCTCAAGCATCCTCTTCTATTACAGCAGACCGAGCTCTCTTGCTTGGTATGTAAGCTCCTCGCGGAACTTCGGGTGCGCCACTCCGATCAGTGCCTTTGCACGCTCAGACGGTGACTTGCCGACCAGTCTGGCAATTCCCTGCTCCGTGACAACATACTCGACCAGCGTGCGCGGCAGCGTGACCGGCGTACCGGGAGCAAAGAACGGCTTGATCTTGGAGAACTTCCCATTTCTTGTAATGGACTCCAACACAACAATGGACTTGCCCTCCAGATTCGAGGCCGCCGCGGATGCGAAATTGCAGATGCCGCCGGTCCCGCTGTGTTGCTTGCCCTTCAGGAATTCGGAATTAGCCTGCCCCAGCAGATCCACCTCAACGGCATTGTTGATCGCTGTCATGCGGTGCTGACGCGCGATCGTCCCCGGATTGAGCACCTCCTGGCAGTTGTTCATCTCAACGCCTTGATTATGATCGAGCCAGCGGTATAGTTCTTCGGTGCCGCTGACCTGTGTAAAGACTGACCTGCCACGCTTCTCGCTCTTTTTGAGATTCGTGATAACGCCCGTTTCCGTCAGGTGCATCAGAATGTCTCCGAAGACCTCGGTATGTACGCCAAGGTCCCTCTTCGGCGCAAGGTACATAAGCGACGCCGCGTTCAGCCTTCCCAGTCCTACCTCGATCGTGGCCTCATCCGGAATCAGTTCAGAGAGATATCCGCCGATAGCCTTGTAGGTCGGCAGACTCTCCTCGTCGATATCCGTGCCGGGACTGACCATGACATAATTCTCCGCGTCGGCGTCCACGATATAATCGACCTCACTGACGTGGATGAGATTGCTGCCGGGTACAAACGGGAAATTCGAGTTGGTCTCAACGATGACCAATTGTGCATCGGCACAGGCACCGCGCGCAAAATCCGTACAGGTGCCCATCGACATGAATCCGTGTTCGTCCGGCTTGGAGACCTCCAGAAACGAGACATTGCACGCAAGCGCACGCGAACCGATCTTATGATACAACCAGTATTCCGCCGGAATAAAGTCGAGCCGGCCCGCACGCTGAAGCGCGTGGGAGCTTTCATTCAAAAAGCTCGTTGCGGGACGGAAGCCCTGTCCGACCGATTCTGTATCCGGCATAAAGTTGCAGATAGGCTCGTAATAGTAGACGCCGTGCAGATCCTGCCGCTTGACCAGCTCACACAGAATCGCGCGACAATCGCGGTTTCCCGTCATGATCCGATCATTGTCCTTTATCATGCCCGCCGCCTGCTGCGCCGTGATACACTTTTTTCTAAACTCTTCCTGCCAGTGTTGCATAGCCTCTTTTATCCTCCTGCGTTGCCTGACCGCGTCACTTTTTCGCGTCCTGCTCTTCCTTCCACGCCATTGCTGCCTTCAATCCCTGCTCCTTGACAATACGGTTGAACTCCGCCTGCTCCTGCGTCTGGTTGATGCGGCAGAGGTTGAACATCTCAGCGGCAAAGTCCATGGCATTGCGCATTCCCATGATCTCATAAGTCTTGTTGATCTCATACTTGAGCATACGGATGGACTCGGCAGGCTGGTCGGCTAAACGGTTGGCGAGCTTCATTGTCTCCTCCTCGAGCTTATCGAGCGGAACGATAAAGTTGACGACACCCGCCTCCTTAAGCTCCTGCGCGCTCATGAAGTCACCGAGATAAGCCAGCTGCTTTACGCGGTTCATGGTCATTTTCCACGGCTCAATGAGAACATCATTGATGTAGGAATACTTGAGCTCCGGCTCGCCAAACTTGGCATCTTCCGAGGCGATAATCATGTCGCTCATAAAAGCCATCCATACGCCGCCGCCGATGCAATAGCCCTGTACGGATGCGATGACAGGCTTCTTTGCCTCCCAGATCGCGCGCCAGTTGTTCAGCTCCATAAGGGAGTTCTCGCGACGTGCTGGGACATCAACAATCGGCTCGCCAATGCTCTCCTTCAGATCAAAGCCGGCGGTAAACGCTTTTTCACCCGCTGCACACAGAACGATCACGTTCGTTTCGGGATCTGCATCAGCCTTGCGGATCGCATCGCCGAAGCCCTCTACCAGCGCCTGATTCAGCGCATTGCGTACCTTCGGGCGGTTCAGCATGACCTTGCCGACCTTGCCAACACGCTCATATACTAAAACTTCTTCGCTCATTGTCGGATTTTCCTTTCTTATCCACCCCTGCAGGGCGTGTAATGATCGCATTTCTCTTTCATGTTCCCTTTGAACGGGCAGCCTGTGCCCGCAGACCACCCGTTCTCAAGGAATGATCATAAAGAGGGAGGTTATGTAACAAAAATATTTATATTCTCCGGAAAAATTGCACCATTTGTGCTCAATGTTGTGCGAATTTTCGTTTTCCCGCTGCGGGGTGTCCGCATTTTACTGGACACCCCGCGATGGAGACTGCTATAAAAGAGAATGGTAAGTATCGAAATAAGCAGGATCAGCAATCACCGCACATTGCACTCAAGGTTTCTCTTCTGGCCCTCTTTGTCGCAAAGGCTGACGATAACGTAAACACCCAGAGCGATGATGATGGGGCTGAAATCGGACATAGGCAGAACATAGATCTTCGTCATGTTCAGCACAGAGATGATCAGTCCGACGATAGAGCTGACAGTCGCGCCCTTGGCCGTACCTCTCTTCCAATACATACCGCCGACGAAAGGAACAAGGCAGCAAGCCGTAAGGAAGATATAGGTGCTGGAGAGGAGGTTGATGATGTTATCGAACTGGAGGGAAAGAACCAGAGCAAAGACCAGAACGACAATAGAGAGAATCGTATCGCCCTTCTTGAGTGTCTTTTCATCGACTTTGGGGTTGATCATGCCCTGATAGACATTCTTAAGCATAACAGTGGAGAATGCGATAACTGTACCGTCGATCGTGGACATGATAGCTGCGATCACAGCCGCAATGGTAATCGCGCTGACCAGCGGGGGAAGCTTGTGCATAACGACCTGGAAGAAGGCAGTATTATCCGTCACACCGTAAACGGCCGCACCGTACATGCCGATAATGGCGGGCAGGAGAGCCAGACCGATGCACATGAGAGTAGAGATGATATGCGCGGTCATAGATACCTTTTCACTCTTTGCGGCGTTGATGCGCTGGACCGTCTGCTGATCGCACAGAGCGGCGAGGGCAACAGGAAGTACCATGAAGAGGATTGCCTTCAAACCGATAGCATCAAGTCTCCAGAAGCCGCTCGGGACCGTACCGGCGGTAATAGCCGCATTGATCTCGGTGATGCCGCCGCCACTGACGATGGCGATAACAGCCGCGATCATAGCGACCGCTATCACGCCCACCTGCACCACGCTGGTGGCGTAAGCGCCCCAAAGGCCGGACAAAGAGGAGTAAGCAAGGACAACGACCGTGATAGCCACTGCGCCAAGCGTACCGTTTAGTCCAAACGAACGAAACAGAGCGGAGCCTGCCATGATCTGCGCGGCAATGTTACCGATGTAGGAGAGAACTGTCGCAACGCTGAAAACTGCGGAGGTCAGCTTATCGCCGTAGCGCTCTTCCAGAAATTCCGGCAGGGAAATATAGCCTTTTGTATACACGTGCTTGTTGAGCACGAGGGCAATGGCCAAATAGCCAAGACCGCAGCCGATGCCGTACCATGCACCGCTAAGTCCGACGGAGGCTGCGCTACCGGCACCGCCGACGACAAAGCCATTACCGATCTGGGAGCCAACGGCACTGCCAATAATCATTAACACGCCTGCGCTGCGGCCGGCGCTGACGAAAGAGTCAAAGCTTTCCGCGTGCTTGCGGCCCATAAAGCCAATACCGACCATCGCGGCAAAATACACAACTAAAACGATAACTAACAACGTAATATTCATATTCCACCTCTTAAAATATTTTTACACTTGTCTGAATGCGGGGGATACGGATACGCGCTTAGTGCTCAGAATCGTTTGCCTGCAACCGATCAGAAAATGTTCTTAAGAACGATCGTCTTGATCTGGGTCACGTCATCAAAGCTAATACTCACCCCCTCACGACCGATGCCGGAATGCTTGTAGCCTCCAAATGCCATCTCGACCGTACTGAAATAACTCGACCCGTTGATTACAACGCCGCCAGCCTGAAGCGCCTTTGCCGCCTTTACCGCCTTCTTCATATCGGCGGTAAAGATACTGGCTCCCAGACCGTAGTCCGAATCATTCGCAATGCGCAGTGCCTCATCGAGATTGGATATCTCGATGATAGGCACGACCGGTCCAAAAATTTCAAGATTTTTCGCAATGTCCATATCGGGCGTAACGTCCGTTAAAATAGTGGGCGCATAATAGCTGCCCTCTCGTTTGCCGCCGCAAAGCAGCGTCGCGCCCTGAGCAATCGTATGGGCCACCTGCCGCTCGACCTCCTGCGCCGCCTTTTCGCTGATAAGGCAGGAAATCTGGCTGTCGGGGTCGGCGGGATCACCGCGCCTGAGCGCTGAGACCCGCTTTACAAGCTCCTGCGTAAATGCTGCCTTCACATCCTTATGGATCAGAAAGCGCTTCGGCGCGCAGCAGATCTGACCATTGTTGGACATGCGCCCGCCCATCGCCTGATCGACCGCAAGAGAGATGTCCGCGTCATTGAGCACAATAAAGGCATCGTTGCCGCCAAGCTCCAGCGTAACATGCGCCAGATGTTCCGCGCCTGCCTTCGCCGTCTGTACACCAACAGCCGTGGAACCGGTGAGCGTGATACCGTGCACATCCTTGTGACCGCATAGCCAACTGCCGGCCGTGGCTCCACCGCCCGTGATAACCTGCAGGACACCCTCCGGAAGCCCCGCCTCGGCCATGAGCTTTCCCATCTTGAGGATGGTCAACGGCGCATCGGAGGAGGGCTTTACAATCACGGCATTGCCCGCGGCAAGCGCCGCCGCCGTTTTTACAGAGAACGACCAGCACGGGAAGTTAAAGGGAATCACACAGGCGATGACCCCCAACGGCTCGCGCACGGCCATCAGCACCGTTTTTTCCGTTCCCGGCTCGCAGCCGGCAGGAATGATCTCGTCATAGAGATGGCGGGACTTTTCTGCAAAGGAAAGGAAAGTATCACCCGCGCAGGAAAGTTCGCCGCGGGATTCGTTGATTGGCTTGCCGACCTCGGCGGTCAGCGTTTGCGCCAGTTTCTCCCTGTCGCGTTCCAACAACGCCACAAAACGCTTGAGCACCTCGGAGCGCTCAAATGCAGGCGTCTCTGCCCAAGCCTTTTGCGCCTGGACAGCCGTAGCTACCGCGGCATCGACCTCCTCCTTGCTTGCGGCGGGTACCTCGCCCAGCACGGCACCGCTATAAGGGTTTATAACGGTCAGTTTTCTGCATGCCACATCTGTCGTGTTTACACTTGCAGCCATTGTGATATCCCCCTTCTTTCTTCATTGATCTGGCAATGCATCTCCGTCTGATAGCGCGTCCAGATAGAAGATTGCATTGTATAACTTCTCGGGTGTGACAGGATAATTTGTGACTTCCAAAGTATCCTGCAGCGCAAAGGCATATTCTACGATACACCGGACGGCCTTTTCTCTGTCCCCACCGGTAATGCCAAGCCCATAAAGATTCACTGGCAGGTGCAGCGTCCGGCACAGTGAGCGTACCCTTGCGAACATCTCTGGCGTTTCTCTATCGAGCAGCAGCTGTACCAGAAGGCAAAAGGCAACACATTCTCCGTGTATCAGCGTGTGAGTCTGCTCTGCAGCGGCCAGTGCAGGTGTCAGCGCGTGAGTGATGGAGCAACCGTTGTTTTCCCAACCCAAACCACTGAGTAGGTTAATAGCCTCGACGGTATCCTCAAATTCCTCCGTGCGCAGACCGTGCTGCACGGCGCAGTAAGCGCTCTCACCGTTTTTTAGCAGCGTCTCAACACAAGCCTCCGCGATACTTTTTCCGCAGAGCGTTTGCCGGTATCCCGGCATGACCGTATTGATGTTGTTTGCGAGCCAGTTGTTGCGCGCTTCAAAATAGGTGGCAAGGGAGTCGCCGATCCCTGCGGCCAGCATCCGCGGTGAACCTTGTATGACAAACTCGGTATCGACCAGAATGCAATCGGGATTACGGCGTAGGTAAACGGTCTTTGCGCGGTGAACTTCATCATACATGACTGAAAGACCGCTTGTAGCCGCATTCGTTGCGACCGACGTAGGGATTAGGAGCATGGCTTTATCGAGCTGTGCCGCCACAATGCGCACGGTGTCCAGCGTTTTCCCGCCGCCGAGGCAGCTCCGCTATCATCCGCTTGAGCGCTTCGACCTCCAGCGCCGTACAGCTTCCGCTGATCTTATGGAGCGTGACCTCCATTTTTACTTCGGTAAAGAGACCGCGGATGCGGTCGATCTCCCTATTATAGAAGTGCGTCCCCATGAGCATGGCTGCCGACTTTCCGAGTCGCTGCGTCATCTGCGGCAGCCACGCGATTGCTCCCGGCCCCTGTAAGTAGCGTCCAACGCTCGCAAAAGCGCGCAGCTCACCTGCTTTTCCTACCGGCATAACTTTTCTTTTCCGGCATGCTCAAACCATCGTCGAGCCGCCATCGACGGCAAGCGTCTGACCGGTGATATTCTGTGCATAGTCAGAGGCCAGAAACACAGTTGCCCATGCAATATCTCTGCTGGTCTGGGTACGACCAAGCGGCACCTCATTTTTGATCTCGTTGGCATAGTCCTGATCGCGCTTGGCATCGGTATTGTCCTCAGCGCGTTTGCCGGAAAAGCCGCTGGAAATGCCGTCAAGAATTGGATCCCAGATCTGGGTGCGCACATAACCGGGAGCGATACTGTTAACGCGCACACCGCAGGGCGCGCCGGTTTTGGCCGCCGCCTGTGTCAAACTGATCGTACCGGCCTTGGAGGCTGCGTAGATTGTCATCGTACGGCTTCCAGTGCGTCCCGCTACAGAGGACAGGACAATCATGTTGCCCTTCTTGCGGGGCATCATGTAGTTCAAGCCAGCACGGAACACGTTCGCCGCGCCCAGCAGATTGATATTGATGATGCGGTGGAACTCCTCATCCGAGATGTTGATGGTATCCTGCGAAGATGTTACGCCCGCAGTGTTTACGATCACATCCAGTCCGCCGTCAAGCTCAGCGGCGTGGGCAACGAGCGCATCCACATCCTCTCGCTTGGCAACATTGCAGGGATAAAACAGGCCGGTCACGCCAAGCGCGCCGATTTCCTGAGCGGCAGCTTCTCCGTTTTCAGCGTTGTAATCGCCGATCACTACGTTTGCGCCGCATTCGGCAAACGTCAGGGCTATCTCCTTTCCGATACCTCGACCTCCGCCGACTACCAGAACATTCTTTCCCGAAAAATCGATCGTCATGGGCATAGCTTTTCCTCCTGTCAAATTATTGATCTTCTGTGGTTACTTTCGATTGGGCATATGGATCGCACGTTTTTCCGCCGCGAGCACAGCTTCTCTTACCGCCTCGGATACTGTAGGATGACCATGAATGGTGCTGATAAGTTCATCGGCTGTCGCCTCAAGGCGCAGCGCCAGCGCCGCCTCCTGTATCAGATCGCTCGCGTGCGGACCTGTGATATGCACGCCCAGCACCTCACCATAAGGTTCACCGAGGATCACTTTAATAAGACCTTCGCCGCCATTGAGGATCAGTGCTTTTCCATTGGCCGTCAGTGGGAAGCGCCCCACCTTATATTTGCATCCGCTCTTTTTTGCCTGATCTTCCGTCATACCGACGGAGGCAGCCTCCGGCAGCATAAAAACGGTCATCGGATTCGTGCTTTCATCATAGTGTGCATCCAGGCCCATAATGTTCTCTGCTGCTACCTCGCCCATGGCGGAGGCCGTATGTGCAAGCTGCGCGTGTCCAAAAGTGCAGTCTCCGATGGCATACACACCCGAAACATTCGTCTCCATCCGGTCATTGACCAAAATGCGACCCTTGTCGTTCCGGATACCGCCCGCCTCGAGCTGCAACCCTGCGGTGTTCGCCCTGCGCCCAACAGCCACAAGCACCTTTTCCGCCTCTATCGACACTGTGCCGCCCTCCGCCGTCTTACACACAACCTTCGCACCCACATGGCTCTTTTCTATCGCCTGCACAGGGCAGGAGAGGTGGAAGGTAACCCCCATCTTTTTCATGTGCTGTACGCCTACCGCCGTCAGCTCGCCGTCCAGCGTGGGAAGCATATGGTCCATCGCTTCTACGACCGTGACCTTCGTGCCAAAGGCCGCATAGGCACAGGCTAACTCCACACCGATTACACCGCCGCCGATCACGACCATCGACTCTGGCAGCTTTTCGAGAGCCAGCGCCTTAGTGGAATCGATGCAATTGGGGTTATCCTTCATCCCCGGAATCGGAGGCTGCGCATTGATCGAACCTGTGGCGAGGATAATAGCATCGCTTGTCATCTGCCGCTTCGTTCCGTCCTCTCCCGTAACCTCCAGCATACGTGGGACCGTAAATGCAGCCTCGCCGCGAATGCTTTCCACGCGGTTTGCACGCAGCAGACTTGCCACACCCGTTGTCAGCTGGCGGGATATGTCGTTCTTATGTGCAATAATCTGTGGGAAGTCGATCGTAAGGCCAACTGCTCTTACACCAATCTGCTCCCCCTGTGTCCGTATCTGTTCAATCAACTCAGCGCTGTGCAGCAGGCACTTGGCGGGGATGCATCCGATATTCAGACAGGTGCCGCCAAGATGCTGATTTTCAATTAGGGTGACCTTAGCCCCCAGCTGGGCCGCGCGGATCGCGGCGACATAGCCGCCCGGACCGCCTCCCACAACAACTACTCTCTTTTCCACTTTTTCACCTCATACAAGCATCAGCGCCGGCAGCTCCAGAAGTTGCTTAACACGCTGTAGGAACCTTGCTGCGACCGCACCATCTACCACGCGATGGTCCGCCGTAAGCGAGAGCTTCATGATTGGGCGGATGCTCTGTTCGCCGTCGCGGATAACAAACTCGTCCTTCATCGTATTCACGCCGAGAATCGCTACCTCAGGCTGGTTGATGATGGGTGAAAAGCTCTCAATGCCGAACATTCCCAGATTTGTGATGGTAAATGTTCCTTCACGCATCCTGTCCATGCCGAGCGTGCCATTGCGGGCTGCTGTGCTGAGTTCCTTGAGCTCTGCTGAGATTTCCGCAAGGCTCTTTTGGTCCGTATTTGTAATATTGGGTACGACCAGCCCGTCATCCAGTGCCACGGCAACGCCCATATTGATATAATGCTTGAATATGATCTCGTCTCCTTCGATGCTGCAATTGAGCAGAGGAAACTCTGTGAGCGCCTTGGCCACGAATTTGACAAGCAGATCCGTATAGCTGACCTTCAGCCCACCGGCCATGAGCTGCGCGCGATAGTCTTGCATATTGGCCATATCGACGCTGATGTCATAGGTCACAGTAGGGCTTGTCATATGAGAGGCAAGCATATTGTGCGAGATTGCCCTGCGCATTCCGTTCATCGCCCTGCGTTCCTCACGCACGGCCTCCTGCACCGCACATCTGCACTGCGTATCGCGCAGCGCACGCGCAAGATCGGCTGCCATAATGCGCCCACCTTTTTTCAGCAGGCGTAGGTCAATTCCAAGGTCGGCGGCCATCTTCTCCGCCAGCGGCGATGTCTTCGGTCCATCCGCCGGGCGGTAATTGCGCACATCGCGCTCGGTGACCCGTCCTTTTTCCCCTGCGGGCACCTTCGCAATGTCGATCCCAAGTTCTCTTGCGACAACCTTTGCCCGTGGAGACGCAATAATTCGTCTATCGCTGCGTTGGCTCGCAGGCACGGGCACAGCCGTCTTTTCTGCTTCGGGTGCCGCCTCGCCCTTTTCTACCAGAGCGGACGCTCCGCCGGCCAGAGCGGAAATGTCCTCCTCCGCTCCGCCAATCACACCAACCTCCTTGAGAATAGCAACCTCTGTGCCCTCAGGCACGAGGATCTTTCTCAGCACGCCGCTCTCCGTTGCCTCAACGACCGTATTCAGCTTATCCGTTTCCAGTTCAAATAACGGCTCGCCCTTTTCGACCTTGTCGCCCTCCTTTTTGAGCCACTTGGTCAGCACACCCGTCTCCATTGTCATGCCGAGCTTCGGCATAATGATAAACGCTGCCATAGTTTCCTCCCGCTGTTTACAGCATCTGCTTCACGGCGTTTACAATATCCGTCTCATTGGGCAGATAGTACGCCTCCTGATTCGGCGCGTACGGCGTGGGCGTATTCAGCGCGCCAATACGCGCCACCGGTGCATCCAGTTCATTGAACAGCTCCTCGGCGATCATGGCACTCAACTCTCCGCCATAGCCGCCGCGGCGGTTTTCTTCTGTCACGACGACTACGCGATGCGTCTTTGAAACGCTTTGGGCGATCAGTTCTTTATCGAGCGGATAGAGTGTGCGCAGGTCGATGATCTCTGCCTGAATGTTTTCCTTTGCAAGCATATCCGCCGCCACGATGGCGTCATAGACCTGCTTGCCATAGGTAATGACGGATACGTCGCCGCCCTCGCGTACCACGCAGCCCTTGCCCAGCGGAATGGGATCAATGCTGTCGACCTCACCCTTCTTTGCATAAAGGCTCTTGCCCTCCAGAAAAATGACAGGGTTATCGTCGTCGATCGCACTGAGCATCAGACCGAGCGCGTCTTGTGGTGTGGAGGGAAATACGACCTTCAGTCCCGGTACATGCGTCACCCACGCCTCCAGAGATTGGCTGTGCTGCGCCGCACCGCTGGAGGCCGCGCCACTGGCCATACGGATTACAACAGGAACGGAAATGTTGCCGCCGAACATATAGCGCATCTTGGCCGCCTGATTGACGATCTGGTCCATACAGACGGTGATAAAATCCCCCATCATCAGCTCTGCGATGGGTCTCAGGCCTGTGGCCGCCGCGCCAACGGCACAGCCAACAAACGCATTTTCAGAAATTGGCGTATCGCGCACGCGATCCGTGCCGAATTCTTCCGCCATGCCCTGGCTCACACCGTAGGTTCCGCCCATAATTCCGACATCCTCGCCAAAAAGCATCACGCGCGGGTCCTCGCGCATACGAATCTTCATGGCAGTTCCGAGCGCTTCGCTGTAAGACATCTTGCTCATCTGTTACGTCCCTCCTCAACAATATCTGTGTAGACATCGTATCTTGTGCTCTCAGGCGGTGCGAAAGGCTGCGTCTCCGCATAGGCGACAGCCTCCGCTACTTCTCTGGCGACCTGCTTTTCAATCTTCTCTATTTCCTCAGCGCTTGCGATGTCGTTCTCCTTCATATATTTGGCAAGACGTGGGATTGGATCCTTCTTCATCCACTCAGTGACCTCTTCCGCTGGGCGGTAATGCGCAGGGTCACCGTTATAATGACCAAAGTGACGATAAGTGCGGCACTCGATCAGCGACGGTCCATTGCCGGCACGGGCACGAGCTACAGCTTCCTGCACCGCATCATAGACTGCAAACACATCGTTGCCATCCACCGTAACACCAGGAATTCCGTAGGAGACGGCGCGGTCAGAGATCTTGGTGATATTCTGATGGAGCTTTTGTGGCACGGAAATGCCGTAAAAATTGTTTTCGCATATGTAGACCACCGGTAATTTCCAAACAGACGCAAGGTTTAGCGACTCATGGAATGTTCCCTGATTCGTTGAGGCGTCACCAAAAAAGCAGATACAGACCTGATCCGTCTTGCGCATCTGGATTGAAAGACCCACGCCGGTACTCAGGCAGTGTCCCGCACCGACGATGCCGTTCGCACCGAGAATACCAAGATCCAGGTTTGCGATGTGCATGGAGCCACCCCTGCCCTTGCAGTAGCCGCTCTCCTTTGCATACAGCTCTGCCATCATTCGTTTGAGGTCGCCGCCCTTGGCGATTACATGTCCATGGCCGCGGTGCGTACTGGTGATATAGTCCTCTTTCCTTAGACACGCGCAGGCCGCCGTAGCGATCGCCTCCTCACCGACATACAGATGTCCAAACCCAGGAATCTTTGTCTGGGCATACAGCTGGTTGACCTCCGTTTCAAACTGACGGATCCGCTGCATGGTCAGATACATTTTTTTTAATTGCTTGCTCTCGATCGTCATGAAATACCCTCCTTATATGCAGGCAATGCGTATGTCTCAAAATGTTCGAGAAATGATTACAGATTTATATTCTCTTGCCGTTTCTTGTCTATATCATACGCTATTTTCTCATAAATCTCAATATAAGATTTCTCACCTTTCTTTATTTCGTCAAAATAATTAATTTGCTTTAGAATCGATTGTTCCACTCGCTTACTTTGCCTGCTGTATTTCACACTTTTCTCAATTATCTCATCTCTTTTTTTGCGACGCTTGTATCATTTTCGCATTTCTGACATAATCTCATTTGCTCGCTAATCGTTTCTCGGCACATCTTGTAATAAGGTTAGCATAATACTTTTGCTGCTGTGGAAGTTTATCATGCGTTTCCGCTGCAAAATATTTCTTCTTCCCTCTAGGGATCTCCCATATACTCAAATATCAGTATACCGTTGTTGCAAACTCAGGTATATTCCTTCACTACTGCGGTGTCGACGTCCTGGTAGACGTCCTTTTCCGTTCTGCACCCATGACCGCTCTGTCGTGAGAATGTTTACTGCAAGTCGGACCGCCATATGGCCCCGTGGATTACATTTTTCCTGTGATCAAACATGTCGATCATTTCTCTATGTTCGAAACAATAGAATATCTACAGCTTCATCTGTACTTATCCCCTCTTAGCACAGGCATTTCGACCCAACACTTTTTTCTGCGCATCTTGATGCACTGTATGCGCGGATGTGCAATCCTTTTTGAAGTCCCTACATATTTAAAGCCCATACATAACAGGATCTTCTTTATTATCGCATCGCAGAGCTCTTCGCCATTTTATCCCACATACAGAAGCGCTCCCCCGACGCAGAAAAGCTGCGTTAGGGGAGCGCTTTATTTAATATGTCTTTCCCGTTCGTGACGCTGCGTACGCCATCTTCATTTCCGCTCATCGCGCAGATTGCTTCGAGCATTGTATTCGATCCTAAGCAATTGGCTTTTAAAAAGAGCATAGTCCTCTTCGGTGAATCCGGAAGAGATCTCTCTATTGGCATCCTCGATCGTCTCGTCGATAGGTCCCAGCAGAGCCGTGCCCGCAGGAAGCAAATGGACATGCACGTTGCGCCGGTCCTCTTTGCTGTAAACACGGCTCACTAAATCCTTCTTTTCCAGCCGAGCAAGCAGTCCCGTAACGGACGATGCATCCAGTCTCAAAGACTGCGCAAGCTGCGTCGGCGTTTGCCCATCCTCCGTGGAAAGGCACTTGAGCACGGAATATTGAATAGGTGTCACATCGTATTGCGAAAGCCTCTCTCTAAAATAATTCAAAACCGCATTTTGCGTGCAGTAAAGTATGAAATTAATGCAACTGCTCAGTTCCATTGTGCATGCCTCCCAAATCGCAAGTGATTTTTAATATAATAATGTGTACGCGCAATTTTGTCAACATATAGTTTGCATATAAAATATATGTTGACAAAATATTTGGATGCTCATATAATATGTATCAGCGATGAGAAAATCAGCTTTCCGTCTCGTCAGAACAGAATATATGGAAAAATCCTTTTGAGGAGGTAATTATGGATTTCAAACTGGACAAGTCGCATCTTCTCCAGCAGGAGCTGTTCCGCCGCTTTGCGGAAACGGAGATCAAACCGCTGGCTAAGGAAATGGATGAAAAAGAGGAATATGATCTGGAGCTTCTGGCGAAGATGCAGAAGTATGGCTTCTTCGGCATTCCCTATTCCAAAGAATACGGCGGCGCGGGCAGCGACACGCTGGGCTACACGCTGTGCATGGAGGAGGTCTCCAAGATCGACGCGAGCACCGGCATCACCATTTCTGTTCACACGTCGCTGTGCTGCTCGTGCATCAACAACTACGGTACAGAGGAGCAGAAGCAGAAGTATCTCCGTCCTCTGATTGACGGCAGCAGGATCGGCTGCTTCGGCCTGACTGAGACAAATGCGGGCTCCGATGTGCAGGGCGCACAGACCACCGCTGTCAAGGACGGCGACGAGTGGATTATCAACGGCTCGAAGATTTTTACCACCAACTCCGGCTTTGCCGATACCTGCATCGTTTTCGCGTTGACCGACCGCAGCGTTCCCGCGGCGAAGGGTATGACCGCCTTTATCGTCGACCTCAAGGACACGCCGGGCGTGACTGTCAGCGAAAACATCGAGCGCATGGGCATCCGCGCCGCCTCCAACTGCATCGTTTCCTACGATAATGTCCGTGTCAGCGCTGACCGTCAGCTCGGGCAGGTCGGCAAGGGCTTCAAGATCGCCATGGGCGCGCTCGACTGCGGCCGCATCGGCATTGCCGCGCAGGCCGTCGGCATTGCGCAGGGTGCTTTGAATGAGGCTATCAAGTATGGTAAGGAGCGCAAACAGTTCGGCAAGCCCATCAATTCCTTCCAGAACACGCAGTTCAAGATGGCTGAGCTGCAGACCAAGATCGACGCTGCCCGCCTGATGACCTGGCGTGCCGCCGTCGCAGAGGATAATCACGAGGCGTTCGGGCCTCTCGCCGCGATGGCGAAGCTGATGGCCTCCGATGTGGCCAACGAAACGACCCGCGCCTGCGTGCAGTTCATGGGCGGCTACGGCTACTGCCGCGAGTATCCTGTGGAACGCATGATGCGCGACGCGAAGATCACCGAGATCTATGAAGGCACGAGCGAGGTCATGAAGATGGTCATCTCCGGCTCCATGAAGCTCAAGTAAGAAAGGGGAGTGCAGAAAAATGAAGATCGTTGTTTGTATCAAGCAGGTCCCCGATACCGCTGAGGTGAAGCTGGACCCGAAAACCAATACCCTCATCCGTGAGGGCGTTCCCTCCATCATCAACCACGACGACAAGGCAGGCCTTGAGACCGCCCTCCGTCTCCGTGAACAGGTCGGCGGCACGGTGTCTGTCGTCTGCATGGGTCCGCCGCAGGCGGACATCGCCCTGCGTGAGGCGCTGGCCATGGGCGCGGACGAGGCATACCTGCTCTCCGCCCGTGAGTTCGGCGGCTCCGACACCTATGCTACCGCTACCATTATCGCCACCGCGCTGCGCAAGATCGGCTTCGACCTCGTCATCACCGGCCGTCAGGCCATCGACGGCGACACTGCACAGGTCGGTCCGCAGATCGCCGAGCAGCTGCACATTCCTCAGGTCAGCTATGCAGAGGAGCTCAAGACCGAGGGCGACAGCGTGATTGTCAAGCGTCAGTTTGAGGATCAGGCCCACATGCTCAAGGTCAAAACACCCTGCCTGATCACGGCGCTGTCCGAGCTGAACGAAGCCCGCTATATGAGTGTCGGCGGCATTGTGGATGCCTACGACAAGGCTGTCACCGTCTGGGGCTTTGACGACCTCAAGGACGATCTCAATCCCGAGTTCATCGGTCTCAAGGGTTCCCCCACGAACGTATTCCAGTCCTTCGGCAAGCAGCTGCGTGCCCCCGGCGTTGTGCTCAACAACCTGTCTGCCGACGAAGCCGTTGACGCGATCATGCAGAAGCTGATCGAGCGTCACATCATTTGATGGGAGGGAGCAGAACAATGAGTAAGGATATTTTTGTTATCGTTGAGCAGCGCAACGGTGCTGTGCAGAAGGTCAGCTACGAGCTCATCGGCGAAGCCACCAAGCTCTCCGCCGACCTCGGTGAGCAGGTCGTTGCCGTCCTGCTTGGCTACAAGATCGCAGACAAGGCGGAGACGCTGATCCAGTATGGTGCGAGCAAGGTGCTGGTCGTTGACCACCCCGTGCTGGAGAATTACACGACGGAGCCTTATGTCAAGGCTGTTGAGTACATCATCAAGAACTTCGATCCGAACATCGTTCTCTTCGGCGCGAGCTCCATCGGTCGCGACATGGCGCCGCGTATTGCTGGCCGCGTCCATACCGGACTGACCGCGGACTGCACGCGCCTCGATGTGGACGTGAAGAAGTATCAGGAGTATCTGCGCACCTCTACCTCTCTCTCTCTCCAGCCGGAGCGCATCGACGCGCTCGACACCTCTGACCGCTACCTCAAGATGACCCGTCCCGCCTTTGGCGGCAATGTTATGGCGACCATTGTCTGCCGTAAGTACACCCCGCAGATGGCGACCGTCCGCCCAGGTGTGATGGAGATGCCCAAAAAGGACGAGAAGCGCAAGGGCGAGATCGTCATGGTCGACGCCGGGCTGAGCATGGAGGATAGGAATGTTGAGATCCTCGAGGTCGTCCACAGCGACAAGAAGCCCGTGGACATCACTGGGGCAAAGATCCTCGTTTCCGGCGGTCGAGGCGTCGGCGGTGCGGAGGGCTATGAGCCTCTGCGCGAGCTGGCTGCTGAACTGGGCGGCGAGGTCTCCTCGTCCCGTATCGGCGTGGATAATGGCTGGATTGAGAAGGATAGGCAGGTCGGTCAGACCGGCAAAACAGTTCATCCTGACCTTTACATTGCATGTGGTATCTCCGGTGCGATCCAGCATCTTGCCGGCATGGAAAGTTCCGAGTTCATCATTGCGATCAACAAGGACGAAGCCTGCCCGATGATGAAGATTGCCGACCTCGGCATTGTCGGCGACCTGAAAGTCATCATTCCCAAGCTGACCGAAGCCATCAAGGCGTATAAGGCCAGCCAGAGGGTGTAACACGATATCTTCTCGAAATGCACAATGCATCAGGCGGGGGCAGGCTGCTCTCCGCCAAGCAGACAGTGAAAAAGAGGCTTCATTTTCCC
>OFMN01000663.1_pt1 | contig 29047 bp, 23 predicted proteins | sample 1541791 | NCBI WGS metagenome assembly OFMN01 (sample SAMN04209248, study PRJEB22552) | human gut metagenome | biome: gut; material: feces | host: Homo sapiens | place: USA: Oklahoma
TCACCCACCTATGAGCAAGCTCATGTGGGTTTAGACCTTTTGACCCTGGTATCATTATATATAATGCAATTAAAATATAATTAACCTCTGGAGTATGTCTTTGCTTAATAATTAAATATATTATATGAATTATCGATGATTATAGAACAGCCTGGGCGGATATTGTTAAGTATAGCTATCATTGATGACTGAGGAATGGAAACACAGCCATATGTAGGGGCGCCATTAGAGCAGTGCAGAAATATTGCACTTCCGGCACCTTTAATACAGCTGGTGTTATAATCAATAGCAATCGCATATGCATAGGAATCCGGATAATCGATAATATGTTCAGCACTTGACCAGTCAGGTGTGGTTGTTTTCGTTGTAACGAATCTGTTATACAGGTCGGAGGCAGGGTCGTCCACCCAATAGTAAGATGAGTCAGCCTGTGTATATGGAAGTGCTGTTCCTGGGTTGCTATTCACGCCGAAAGCAATACTAAGGCTGTATATTCCAGAAGGTGTGACACGGGTGTATTCACTCGCATTGCCTACTCCGTCAACACCGACATAACCAGATGTATCAACAATAGTTTCCCAGGTGTTGTCATCGTTTTTACTATACATGGATACAATGGCATGTGAGCCATTGGCAGCTACGATTATGAGCTGGTTATTGGAGGAAGAAGCTGAAAGTTCATTAATCCATGCGTTTGGGTCAGAATATTCAGGCTGTCTGTCACTATCGGAGTAAATGCTGTTATCGGAGTAAGTATCATCATTGAAGTAGGTGCTGTCATCGGAATAAGAGCTGTTGTCAGAGTAGGAATCATCATCAGAATAAGAGCCGTTGTCAGAGTAGGCATTATCATCGGAATAAGAGCCGTTGTCAGAGTAGGCATTATCATCGGAATAAGTGCTATTATCCTGTAAAGTATTGTTTCCTGTAATCCAATTATCATAAATGTCTGTTTCTGCCATATTATTATAGCTGGAATTGAAGGAATCATCATTAGTAGAAGTGGCGTTATCTGTGACTGCAGAATCTGCATCAGTCTGTTTGATAGCTTTAATCATGGAATGAGAACTGTCACATCCTGTTGTAAGAAGAACAGTTGTGAGTGTTGCTGCTGTAATAAGGTATTTTATGTGCTTAAAATAGCTGGTGTGTCTGACTATTTCAAATGTGTCTATATATATTCTTTTCATAATAATCCCCCATTCTTGCGCTGCTTCTTTGCGCATCTCAAGTTTGTGCGAAGCACAAATCTTGCGTGTGAAAAATCTTATTTTTCGATCTAATTCTCCCTGTGCATATATATTATCTGAATTATATTATGCATAACAATATAAGAAAAATATTGCCTAAAGCAGATTAATCTATTCGATGATAGAATAAGCTATGAAGGTTAACAGGTATAATATGTCTGCTAATCATATTATAGCGGAATATAACCGATAATTAAACAAAAAATGTTTATTTGCATATCGTGGGATTATCATCCCACTTTTATGCTCATATCGGGGCGGGTCCTGAGGTCTTTCACGCATATATGAGCAAGCTCGTGTGGGTTTAGACCTTTTGACCCTGGTATCTATATATAAAAGTAAGATATATATTGGATAATGGAGATATAATGTGAAAATACATATAAAACAAGAGATAAATGTTAAAAATAAGCTTCGTTTTTGAAAAGAAAAGAAAATACATATAAAATACAAAAAAATATCATATATGTACTTGAATAAATTAAAAGAGTGGTATATACTATCAGTATAAAGATTGTTATGGAATTAACAATCAATACGATTCATTTAATTATTCTATTCTATATGTATTAGGAGGTACAGGATTATGGTACGTTTTACATTACCAAGAGATTTATATCATGGTAAGGGAGCTCTTGAAGCACTTAAGACTCTTAAAGGAAAGAAGGCTATCATCTGTGTAGGTGGTGGTTCTATGAAGCGTTTCGGATTCCTTCAGAGAGCTGAGGATTATCTTAAGGAAGCAGGAATGGAGGTTAAGCTATTCGAGGGTATCGAATCAGATCCTTCAGTTGATACAGTTATGAAGGGTGCTAAGGTTATGGAAGAATACCAGCCAGACTGGATAGTAGCTATCGGCGGTGGTTCTCCTATAGATGCAGCAAAGGCTATGTGGATTAAGTACGAATATCCAGAAACAACATTTGAAGATATGTGCAAGGTATTCGGTTTACCAAAGCTTCGTACTAAAGCTCATTTCTGTGCTGTTTCATCTACATCAGGTACAGCTACAGAGGTTACAGCATTCTCAGTTATTACAGATTATGAGAAAGGTATTAAGTATCCTTTAGCAGACTTTGAGATTACTCCTGATGTTGCTATTGTTGACCCAGAGCTTGCAGAGACTATGCCTAAGAAGCTCGTAGCACATACAGGTATGGATGCTATGACACATGCTATTGAAGCTTATGTATCTACTGCTAACTGTGACTACACAGATGCACTTGCTCTTCATGCTATGAAGATGATTAAGGATGATCTTGTTGGTTCATATAACGAAGATATGGAGAAGAGAGATGCAATGCACAACGCACAGTGTCTTGCAGGTATGGCATTCTCTAATGCATTACTTGGTATTGTACACTCTATGGCACATAAGACAGGTGCAGCATTTGAAGGTGGACATATTATCCATGGTGCAGCTAATGCTATGTATCTTCCTAAGGTTATCAAGTTTAACTCTAAGGACGAGACAGCAGCTAAGCGTTATGCATACATAGCTGATTTCTTAGGCTTAGGTGGAGATACAACTGAAGCTAAGATTGATAACTTAATCGCTATGCTTCGTAAGATGAATGACGAGCTTAACATACCACAGTGTATTAAGAACTATGGTGAGGGTGGACTTCCAGCAGAACAGGGAATTGTTCCAGAAGATGAATTCCTTGCTAAGCTTCCAGATGTTGCAGCTAATGCTATCAAGGATGCATGTACAGGCTCTAACCCACGTCAGCCAAGCCAGGAAGAGATGGAGAAGCTTCTTAAGTGCTGCTACTATGATACAGAAGTAGATTTCTAGAAATATAATGATGTATAGTGTTATAATATAATGCTGTTAAAGGCGGAGCGATACTAAGGTCTAAGGTGTCGGTCCGCCTTTGATGTGTGCATGGTGACATATGTTTCTAAAGGACCAGAACTTCTTAAGGAACATTACGATGCAAAAGAATATGGTGTTAAGAGCAAGAAAGGTTTCTATGATTATTCTGATGGTAATGATGAAGAAACAATAGCAAAAAGAGATGAAAAGTTCTTAAAGCTGTATCGTGCGTTATATCAGTAGATGTAATGGATAAACATATTGAATAAAATTTTTTAGAATTCATATAATTAATAAAAAAGGATGCAACAATTTATCTTAAAATGTTGCATCCTTTGAATGTTTGTTCTACTCAATTACATATTCTATATCGTCATATAATAATAATACTTAACTGTGATTACTAATAAAATTATAAAAATAGTTTGGGTTAAAATGTTATTATCTTATTTTTATTATCTTATTTTTTATTATCTTGTTTTTTATTATCTTGTTTTTTATTATCTTATATTTTTATTTTCTTATTATTTTCATATTCTTTCACAACTTTTTCGAGTTATAAATTCACCTTATAAATTCACACTTAAGAATACCGAATCTTTATCATCCTGCTTTATCCCAAGATATCTTTTAGTTATTTCGTATGATGAATGATTATATATATCCATAAGAACTGCTGGTGGTGTTCCATACTTCCATGCATAATATCCGAATGTTTTTCTCATAGAGTGGCAGCTTATTCCATTCTCCATATTAAGGGAAGAGGCTGCCTGCTTTATTATCCGGAATGCCTGTGAACGGCATAGATGGGTGTGTTCTTTCTGCCCCATAAATATATATTCATTTACGTCAAAATAGTGCAGACTGTTAAGATATGTCTGCAATCCGGTTCTTGTACTTGCGTTAATAGCTATTCGGTTTTCTTTTCCAGTCTTTTTTTCTGTCACTATTATATGTTTTTTGAAACATTTTTTCCTGGAATCATAAACATCGTTCCATTTCAGCTTCAGTATATCACTTATTCTTAATGCTGAATTAACGCCAAGACATATTAAGGCATAGTTTCGGTAGTTCGTTTTCTGATCCAGATAGTAGTTTCTAAATGCTTCTAATTCTTCATCGTTACGTATTGGTTGTGCTGTTCCCATATCAAATCCTCCATTTAATTCAAAAGGATGCAACATTTTAAGATAAATTGTTGCAGATAACAGGTTAACAAGGAGGTTATATGTTAAAGCTTACGATTAAGCCTGGTGAATTTATCAACATAGGTGAGGATATAAGGGTTGTTTATTCGGGAGGTTCAGAGGGAAATATCCACCTTCTGATAGATGCCCCTAGGGAACTGAATATTGTAAGAAGCAAGGTGCTTGCAAGAAACAAAGAGAAGGAAGGCAAAGAAGCATCACGCTTCATTTCTCCTTATTATGCAGAATCCAAGCTTTCACCAGACACACTTACCAAGATACGCCGTCTGATTAAAGAAGACAAGATGGCAAAAAAAGATAATACGCAGAATTAGCATGGAAGTTCTGCTTATTATAAAGGATTTGCTTTATGCGAATTGTTTATATTCAAGTAACTGGTAGCGGTAGTGTTGACTTAAGTACACAGGATAAGGCTAAGACAGCTACTACAACTATCGATGCAGCTATCAAGAAGGTATCTAAGGCAAGAGGTCAGATGGGTGCTGTTCAGAACAGACTTGAGCACACAATCAACAACCTTGATACAGCTTCTGAGAACCTTCAGACAGCAGAGTCACGTATCCGTGATACAGATATGGCTGAAGAGATGGTTAACTACAGCAAGAACAGCATCTTAGCTCAGGCTGGACAGTCTATGCTTGCACAGGCTAACCAGGCTAACCAGGGTGTTCTTACACTCCTTCAGTAATTTAGGCAGTATGTAGCTAATACATAAGAACAGCTTATTTATAAAGGTTTGTCGATACACATTAAATACATTTAGTATGTAATCGTTATAATCCCCCATTCATACAACCCATGTGAGTATGAATGGGGGATTTATTTTTATTTAATTGTAATTATTTTGCTAAATATTTTATTGAAAAGAGAGGATGCATTTATAATTCTGAATATATTAAAAGCAGACTGTTAATGATGTCCGTTAATGATTTGTTGAAACAAAAATATTACCAATTACAACATTTATCCTGCAACATACAACAAGCGTATAAAAAATATATTGTAAATATACAGCAAATATGTTTATATAATACCAATACTATTATTACTAGTATGACAATAAAAAACGTAATTAAATTAGTAATAAAATTAGTAATGAAATTAAAAGTACGGAGGGGATATGAATTTGAAGTTAAACAGAAAGTTCAAGGATACATTGTTCAGGAAGGTTTTCAATAATAAGAGGGATTTGTTAAGTTTATACAACGCGTTGAACAATACAGAACATACGGATGAGAGCCTGATTACAATTAACACGATAGAGGATGCGATATACATAGGGTATAAGAATGATATTTCATTTATTATTAACAGCGAATTGAATCTTTATGAGCATCAGAGCAGCGTGAATCCCAATATGCCTGTAAGAGGGCTGATTTATTTTGCTGAGCTGTATAAGGGCTACATAGAGCAGAATAATCTGCTTATATATAATGAGCGGCTTGTTAAGCTACCATTTCCAAGATATGTTGTTTTTTATAATGGAACGGAGGATGAACCAGAGGAACAGGAATTAAGATTGTCAGATTCATTTGTACAGGTGCCTGAGGGGGAAGCACAGAGAACGGATATAGTAGAAGCAGAAGCTAATAAACCTAGCGTAGAAGTAACTGTACAACTACTTAATATCAACTATGGGTGTAATCAGGAGTTGCTGGAAAAGTGCCAGAAGCTGATGGAGTATTCCAGATTTATTGCACTTGTAAGAGTGAAAAGTGATATGTTGACGGAGGAATATAAGAAAGAAATGAAATCAGTTAATAAGAAAGAAATATTTGCAGAGGCCGTAGCACTTGCAATTGATGAGGCAATACGCGATAATGTATTAAAGGATATCCTTAGTAAAAATATGGCGGAGGTGACCGATATGTTATTGACAGAGTTTGATGAAAAGGCATATATAGAGGGCGTGAAAAAGCAGAGTTATGAGGAAGGAGAGATGATAGGAGAAGCAAGAGGGAAGGCAAAAGGAGAGGCAATAGGAGAAGCGAGAGGAAAGGCAAGAGGAGAGGCGATAGGAGAAGCAAGAGGAAAGATAAAAGGAGAGGAGAAACTAGCAAGGTTAGTAGTGGAGCTAAAGAAAAGAGGAAGAGTGGAAGATATAGCAAAGGTGACGGATGAAAGTGAAAGAGAAAGGCTGTATAAGGAATTTAATATATGAGAGTTTAATATTGTACACATCTGGATGTGTGTATACAATACGCGATAATGTACTAAAGGATATCCTTAGTAAAAATATGGCGGAGGTGACAGATATGTTGCTAACAGAATTTGATGAAAAGGCGTATATAGAGGGCGTGAAAAAACAGAGCTATGAGGAAGGAGAGGCGATAGGTGAAGCAAGAGGAGAGGCGCTAGGAGAAGCGAGAGGAAAGGCAAAAGGAGAGGCGCTAGGAGAAGCGAGAGGAAAGGCAAAAGGAGAGGATAAACTAGCAAGGTTAGTGGTGGAGCTAAAGAAAAGAGGCAGAGTGGAAGATATAGCAAAGGTGACAGATGAAAGTGAAAGAGAAAGGCTGTATAAGGAGTTCAATATATGAGGGTTTAATATTGTACAATCATCAGAATATGTGTATACAATATGCTACAATATTTACACAATTCAAACAATTCACATTACTATTAAACAACTGAATGACAAATTTAAAAATAATAAAAAATAATCTAAAAAAGAGTTGACAAATCAACAAGTGCATGTTAATATACAGTTACAAACAAACAAGACCTTAAACATATTAATAATCGATATAAAAGATATATATTAACTATATTAAAAGAGACAAGTTCATAAGATAATATATTAATAGATAGATTATATATCGAAACCATTCATTAAGAATGTTAATATAGATGTAAGGAATTGAGTGAGAAAGGAAGGTATAGTCCAATGGAAATATGACACATACCAAGCATTATGAATAATTATATTCATTGTAGAATAGTTAATTAAAGGAATAATGATTTGGAGGAAAACACAATTGAATAACTTAGAATAACGGTTACTATATTACATAGCGATAATATAGTAACCGTTTTTTATTTGTTGCATTGCTGCAGAAAGGCTTTATTTATTATTAGTTATGAATGGTTGTATTATTACATTAAATATTAATTACATTCAGTACCTTATCATCATAAGATGTAAGCTGCAATAAAAAGGGAATAGTTACCAATACATCATATAGCCGCCGCCATACATTATACTGATAAATATTCCCTGTTATATATATAAATGCTAAGACCTTATGGTTATCTATTACTTAGCATATCTTTCGTTATACTCTTTAACTCTCTTCTGGATTCTGTCAACAGGATTAAGAAGATCACTGATTGAAGAATCATGGTTAAGTGTATCAATAAGAAGAGCCATGTATTTACTCATGTCTACGTTGATATACCAAGGCTTAGAAAGAAGCTCTGCTGGCTGGTAAACAAGGTTAGTAGTAAGAATCTTATCGATAATACCCTTTTCGTAAGCTTCATCGAACTTATCAAAGCCGTTAGTGAAAAGACCAAATGTAGTTGCACAGAATACTCTGCTTGCACCTCTCTTCTTCAACTCAGAAGCAACATCTATCATACTTTCACCAGAAGATATCATATCGTCAATAATGATAACATCCTTGCCCTCTACGTTAGTACCAAGGAATTCATGGGCAACGATAGGGTTACGTCCGTTAACAATCTTAGTATAATCTCTTCTCTTATAGAACATACCCATATCAAGACCAAGTACATTGGCAAAGTATACAGCACGTCCCATACCACCCTCATCAGGGCTGATTACCATCATATGTTCGCTGTCGATATGAAGATCATCTACGCCAAGTAAAAGGTACTTAATAAACTGATATGTGCATGATACAGACTCGAATCCCTTAAGTGGAATAGAGTTGTGTACTCGTGGATCATGTGCATCAAAAGTGATGATATTCTCAACACCCATAGCAGTAAGCTCCTGAAGCATAAGAGAACAGTCAAGGGATTCTCTTCCAGATCTCTTATGCTGTCTGCTTTCATAAAGGAATGGCATAATAACGTTGATTCTTCTTGCTTTTCCACCGGCTGCAGCGATTACTCTTTTAAGATCTGCGTAGTGGTCATCAGGTGACATATGGTTAGTGTTACCGCAAAGTGAATATTCGATGCTGTAGTTACATACATCTACCATAATATATAAGTCATAACCACGGACAGAATCGTTAAGTACACCTTTACCTTCGCCTGAACCGAATCTAGGTGTGCTGGCACTTACAACATAGCTGTCTCTTTTATATCCGCTAAATGCAAGATTAGACTGATTCTCGTGTTCTCTTTGTTCTCTCCAGTTTACAAGGTATTCATCAACCTTTTCGCCCATAGCAGAGCAGCTCTTTAAAGGAATGATTCCGAGTGTTCCGTATGGAATTGTTGCAGTATGACGTTCGTCTCGTGGCATTGTATTATCCTCCATTGTATAGATAAAATATTTATTATATAAAGAATCTAATTCATACTTTCCAGTGAATTAAATTCTAAATACACATACATAATTAACTATAATCATAAATATTATAGAAGTCAATTATATTTGGCATTTTTTAAGATTATATTTGGCATTTTTTAAAATTAATGTTTTCTTTTTGTAGCCTGTTGTACCCGTATATCTTCGCAGAATAAGCGGAGTATCGTATATGCACTGATAAGTCTTGAGAATATACGTTCTGAATATGTATTCTCTAACTGGGGCATAGAAAGATTAGTTGATATAATAACACTCTTTCTTCTAAGTATTCTTTCGTTTATGACATAAAACAGCTTGGAAATGGTATAAGAGTTGTAGCTTTCTGTTCCAAGGTCATCAATTATAAGAAGATCACAGTCAATAAAGTAGCTGACATCCTGATATTCCACATCTTCGCCTTTGTTGAAGTCACTGTTTTCAAAGCATTTGAACAGCTCTATGGCAGTGAGGTATATAACGCTGTGATAGCTGTCTAGCAGTTCCTTGGCTATACAGTTGGAAAGGAAAGTTTTTCCTACACCGGTTTCTCCTAATAATAAAAGGTTTGAAAAGTTAGTATCAAAAGTTTTTACAAAAGACTGGCATACATCAAATACCTTGTGAATATTATTGTATGGTGTGAGTCCTGTTGCAGAATCAATAGTCGTTTTGTCATACCAGTCAAATGAAAATGTTGAAAAGTTTTCGTTGGCAGTGATGTTCTTTAGATTGGAATCATGATATATAAGGTCAATAGCTTTTTTCTTAAAGCATGAACATCTGGTGCCGTTGATATATCCTGTATCTTGACATTTTTTGCATGTATAAATATTGTCAAGATAATCAGATGGCTTGCCTATAGAAGCAAGGAGTACAGCTTTTTGTTTAATAAGGGACTGCAGGCGTTCATTGAACTCATCAGTATTCGTGTCAGATGAGTCATTTCCGATACGTTTGGCAGCTTCCTGCATAGAAAGGGAGATTATCTCATCTTCGATTGTCTGATATTGTGGACAAAGACTTGTTACTTCTTTGTAGCGCTCGTTCTGTATGGCTGCATTGTGTGTATGAATATCATCGTACATCCGCATAACAGCTGCATATTGTGTGTTAGTAAGTGACATAACTACTCCTTTTCATATAATTAAATATATTGATACCAGTGCGTAGCACAAAACAATTCATAGGTATCAAAGTCGGGGCTTTTGACCCCGAAATCATATGTTGATAAGTTAAATCTGATAATATCAGTAAGCTGTAAAACATAAGCTATGCTGACAGGTTAATTGTTATTGCTAAGTAAAGAGTTGTACCAGTCATCGGATTTTTTATCACGCTGCTGGAAGTTGTTGAATTTTGTTGAACCGGTTTTGGCAGAACTCTGATATCTGGTTTTGCTGTTGCTGCTTGCTGCATATGCTGCATCATCCTTTTTGATGTCTGCCATAGTTGTGATGTTTGAGCTTTTCCACTTTGAAAGAATAGTATCAGCATATTCAAAGCTTGGCTGGTGTATGGCTTTGATTGTTCTGTTGCAGGCCTCTATAATTATATCAGTGTCAAAGCAGTAAGTATCAGCCCACTTAGATATCATGGCACGTTCATGCTGTCCAGGATCTCTGTTAGAGATTCCGAAGGCTTTCATAATCTGGTAAACAGAGTCGGTATGGTTAGATACTTCTTCCTTTGCTTCTGTAACAGTATGTATACCTTTATCGGCCCACGCAAGAGCAACCTTTTCAATGTAGTTAATGCTTTTCTTGTTGTGTTCTACACAATATTCAAAAAGATAATCTATAAGTTCGATAGAAAAGTCAAGTGAATCATAAAAGTATACTATTGCATTGGTTTCTTTAATAGACAGAGGACGTCCAAGGTATGATTCTATAACATAAAGCAGCATAGAAAAGTTTTCATCGGAGTTAAGCTCGCTTATTTTTTCCGCAGAATATTGCATGCTAGAAGGTTCGACATGTTTTGGACCTTCTGATATGTTATATGAAGGTGCAGCAGGCACTGTTGGTGCTATAGCTGCTGAGGACGCCAGCTTGGCAGTTTCAGGAAATGTGGTATTGTTAAAATCAGCTTTAGTAGTGCTGGCGGCACTGTTGTCAGAGCTGAAGTCATTGATGGTTATGTTGGACAGGCTGTCGTTGTTACCGGCAAATGTTAATGATATGACATTGAGCTTGTCCCAGTATCTGAGTGCTCTCATAATATCGGCCTCAGTCTGGTTAAATGTATCTGCAAGTAAAGAGATACTTATATTGGAATTGCCAGTGCTTATAAGGTGTAAAAGATAAAGATATACCTTTACGAATTCGCCATTGGCTTCAGGTACAAAGCTGCTTATAAATATATTGGAAATGGCTGTGTATCCATAATTGTTCTTTGTAGTTAATGTAAGATTGCCCATATGATATTAAAAACTATAAATATAGCTTGTCTATCCTCCTGATGATTAATGATTGCTATGATGTAACATAATGTTAAGCGGCAGATATTCTGCCAGTGCAGATTATATCATAGTGAAAATTAAATGAAAAGTGTGTTAAAAGCAGGTGGATATTGTTGTGGATATTGTGGATAATGTGGATAACTCGTGGACAAAGTGGTATAAATAATGTATTTTGCTGTATTTTTGACTTAAAGGTTGTTAACAAAAAAATCCACACTTTTATATTGTGTATAACAACATAAAAATGTGGATAATGTGGATAACTTTGTTGAAAAAATATTATACAGGGGATAAATGCCTATTTTAACAGGTCTTCCCCGATTTTATAAACATCACCAGCCCCCATAGTTATCAACAGGTCACCGTTGATACAATTTTTTTTCAAAAAGTCTTCAATTTCTTCAAATGATTCGTAATAGTAACATTCTTTTCCTTCAGCTTTAATCAGACTGCAAAGATTGGCAGAACTTATTCCCAGATTATCTGTTTCTCTGGCAGGATATATTTTGGCAAGTACAACATTATCTGCAAGTGCAAGTGCTTTGGCAAAATCCGGCATAAGTGCTTTAGTTCTTGAATATGTGTGTGGCTGGAATACACACCATATTCTGTTGTGTGGATACATTTTTGCAGAATTAAGAGTTGCTGTTATCTCATCTGGATGATGTGCATAGTCATCTACAACTGTTATTCCGTTAAATACCCCCTTTTTCTGGAAACGTCTGTCAGTACCTGTGAAATTCACAAGACCTTTAAGAATAGCTTCCATGGATATACCAAGCTTAATACATGCAGCGATTGCAGAAAGCGAATTGTATACATTGTGTACGCCAGGAACAGAAAGCTTTATAGTTCCTGATGGTTTATTATTAATAAGAAGAGTGTAAGAACAGCGTCCATATTCATCATGATTTATATCGGCAGCACTGTACATTGACCTGGCTGGATCGGAACCGAAGGTGATAACCTCACAGTCTGTATCCTGGTAGAAGTATTCGTAATTATCAATATCTGTGTTGATAACTAAGGTCCCATCAGATGGAAGCTTTTCTGTAAAGAGCTTAAATGAATGACGTATATCATCAAGGTCTTTAAAGAAATCAAGGTGGTCAGCTTTAACGTTAAGTATAATGTTTAACGTAGGATTAAAAGAAAGGAAGCTGTTTGTGTATTCACATGCTTCTGTGACAAAAATGTCTGAACTTCCGACTCTTATGTTGCCGCCTATACTGTGTAATATACCACCAACAGATATAGTTGGGTCAGCGTTGGCGGCAAGAAGAATTTCAGTAATCATGGAAGTTGTTGTTGTTTTTCCATGTGTACCAGCTACATTGACAGCTGTGTGATAGTTCTTCATAATCTGACCAAGCAGTTCTGCTCTTGTCATAGTAGGAATACCAGCAGCAATAGCGGCTTTAAGTTCTTTGTTGTCAGGGTGGATAGCAGCAGTGTATACGACAAGGTCAATATCACCAGTGATATTGTCTGCTGACTGTGGATAAGATATAAGACATCCATCCTTTGCAAGTTCATCTGTAAGCTCTGATTCGTGTGCATCAGAACCTGAGACAGTGAAGTGCCTGTCAAGAAGAATCCTGGCAAGTCCACTCATGCTTATGCCTCCTATGCCTATGAAATGTACATGTATTGGATGATTAAAATCAATATTAAACATATGATATTCCTCTTTCTATAAATTATTGTTAATAAACTGATGATGACATGACGTCAGAACATAAAGCTTATGCAGGCTTGTATACATGTTCCAGAATCATATTACCTTATATTAATATTTAGTAAGATATTTAAAAGTCATCATAGAGATTATATGCCTAAAGCATATATTTTTCAAACATAAAACGCATAAAGTTATATATGCAGGGGGTACTATGGTTATGAGAAATAAGTGGCAGATGTTTAGCACGGACCGAAGCGTAGCGTAGACGTGGGAGTGCGTAGCACAGAACAATCCGTAGGTATCAAGGTCGGTGGCTTTTGAGCCCGACATCATATAATTGTAATAATAATGATGTGGAATGCATAAAATGTATACTGCATATAAGTGCTGTGTAAAATAAAGCGTAAAATTCACTAAAAATACATATGTTAAAATGTAACAATAAAAAGGTAAATAAATTGTATGAAAAATCACCAAAAAAAGACAAAATTATTTTTACTTAATCGGAATTATATGGTATAATTTATACAACTTAAGATAGTAAATTAAACATCAGAGGTGGTAGCATGATTAAAAAAGAAATGATAGCTATGCTGTTAGCCGGTGGTCAGGGCAGTAGACTTGGAGTTTTAACAGCAAAAGTAGCAAAGCCTGCAGTTGCGTTTGGAGGAAAATACAGAATAATTGATTTTCCACTCAGTAATTGTATTAACTCAGGTATTGATACTGTTGGTGTACTGACACAGTATCAGCCATTAAGACTTAATTCCCACATAGGAATTGGTATTCCATGGGATCTTGATCGTAATGTGGGAGGTGTAACAGTTCTTCCTCCTTACGAGAAGAGTACAAGCAGTGAATGGTATACTGGAACTGCCAATGCCATTTATCAGAATCTTGAATATATGGAACAGTATCATCCAGAATATGTGCTTATTCTTTCAGGTGATCATATATATAAGATGGATTATAAGATAATGCTTGATTATCATAAGGCTAACAATGCTGATATTACAATAGCAGCTATGCCGGTACCTATTGAGGAAGCCAGCAGATTCGGAATCGTTGTTACGGATGAGGATAACAGAATAACTGAATTTGAAGAAAAGCCAGCAGAGCCTAAGAGTAATCTTGCATCTATGGGTATATACATATTTAAGTGGAGTGTGCTAAAGGAAGCACTTATAAAGCTTAAAGACCAGAACGAATGTGATTTTGGCAAGCATGTAATTCCATACTGCTTTAATAACAACAAGAGAATATTTGCATATGAATATAACAGTTACTGGAAAGATGTTGGAACATTAAGTTCATATTGGGAAGCTAATATGGAGCTTATAGATATAATTCCTGTATTTAATCTTTATGAAGAATTCTGGAAGATATATACAAGAACAGATACTATTCCACCTCAGTATGTTGCAGATAATACATTTATTGAAAAGAGTATAGTAGGCGATGGAACAGAAGTATATGGCAGAATCTATAATTCTGTTATAGGTTCAGGTGTAACCATAGAAGAAGGTGCCGTGGTAAGAGATTCCATCATTATGAATAATTCCGTTATTGGAAAGAATACAATAGTTAACAAGTCAATAATAGCAGAAGAAGTAGTTATAGGTGATAATGTAGAACTTGGTGTAGGCGAAGAAGCACCGAATGTCAAGTTCCCTAAGATATATAATTCTGGTCTTGTCACTATTGGGGAATGTTCGGTTATTCCTGATGGAGTTAAGATTGGAAAGAATACGGCGATATCTGGAGTTACATCAGTAGAGGATTATCCGGATGGCTTATTACCAAGCGGTGGAATCATAATTAAGGCAGGTGAAGTAGAATGAAAGCAATAGGTATAGTATTAGCAGGCGGTAACAACAGGATGATGCGTGAACTGACAAACAAGCGGGCTATTGCTTCCATGCCTGTTGCAGGAAGCTACAGGGCGATAGATTTCGCACTTAGCAACATGTCTAACTCACATATCCAGAAGGTTGCAGTTATAACACAGTATAATGCAAGATCACTTAACGAACACTTAAGTTCATCTAAGTGGTGGGATTTTGGTAGAAAGCAGGGTGGATTATATGTATTTACACCTACTATAACAGCAGAGAGCAGCAGCTGGTACAGAGGAACAGCAGATTCACTTTATCAGAATATAGATTTCCTTAAGTCAAGCCATGAGCCATATGTAGTTATTGCTTCTGGTGATGGTGTCTACAAGCTTGATTATAACAGGGTGCTTCAGTATCATATAGAGAAAAAGGCTGATGTTACCATGGTTGTAAAGAAGCTTGATAACAGAGCAGACATAGGAAGATATGGTGTTGTTGCACTTGCAGAGGATGGACGTATTACAGATATTGATGAGAAGCCTTTAGAAACGAATCTGTCAACTGTATCAACAGGTATATATGTAGTAAGAAGACGTCTTCTTATTGAATTGCTTGAAAAGGCAGCAGAAGAAGACAGGTATGATTTTGTCAGGGATATACTTGTAAGATATAGAAACATTAAGAAGATATATGGTTACAAGCTTGATACATACTGGAACAACATATCATCTGTGGATTCATATTATAAGACTAATATGGATTTCTTAAAGAGAGATGTAAGAGATTATTTCTTTAAGCAGTATCCAGATATATATTCTAAGGTGGATGATCTTCCACCAGCTAAATATAATTATGGTGCCAATGTATCAAACAGTCTTATATCGTGTGGATGTATAGTTAATGGAGCAGTTGATAATTCAGTTCTGTTTAAGAAGATATACATAGGCAATAATGCTGTTGTTAAAAACTCAATTATCATGAATAATGCATATATAGGAGATAATGCATATATTGAGAACTGTATAGTTGAGAGTAACAGCACTATTAAAGCTAATTCACGATATGTCGGTGAGAATGGTATAAAGATTGTCATAGAAGACAGTCCATCATATTATTAAAGATTATAAATATATATTTAAGGTCTTAACCAGAGTAGAAAAAGGTTGTATAGAAGACAGATAGGGGTAACAAATGAATATTACAGATGTTAGAGTTAAGAAGATTGCAGGCAGTGGTAAACTGCGGGCTTATGTATCAATTACTTTTGATGACGAGTTTGTTATACATGACATAAGAGTAGTCGAAGGAGAAAAAGGCTTGTTTGTAGCTATGCCTAGTAAGCATCTTATTGAGGGAGGATTTAAGGATATAGCTCATCCTATCAATAGGCATGCCAGAGAAAATCTTCAAAGTGCAGTTTTGAAAGCATATTATGATGCTGATGAAGTAGAGGAATTATCAGAGAACGTAGCGCAGTAGACATCAGGATTGGCAGCATAGAGATATGGAACTGAGATTCTAAACTGTAAGTTATTATAGTGTTAAAATTCGCTTTTGACACGCATATGATTAAATAAAAAAGATGTCATATTAATATTGCTTTATTAATACGGCGTCTTTTTTATATAATATGATATTTTTTAAATTTTAGTATACATTATCTAGTAAAAGTGCTATTATACATGTATATAAATCATTTATCCTGTGTTATCCGGCATAAAACTAATATACGGATTGGGATGATTGTTTAATTAAGAGGAGGTATTAATATGGGGACAGTAGTAAGATTAGAACACTACACAAAGTCATTCAAGAAAGTAACAGTACTTGAGGATATAAATCTTACACTTGAAAGTGGCAAGGTTATAGGTCTTAAGGGAAAGAATGGTTCAGGTAAGACAATGCTTATGAGAGCGATAAGCGGTCTTATACTTCCAACATCAGGAAAGGTATTTATCAATGACAGGGAGCTTGGTAAGCAGATATCATTTCCACCAAGTATCGGACTTCTTATAGAGAATCCATCATTTATATCTAATTATACAGGTTTTAAGAATCTTAAGATTCTTGCTTCTATCCAGAACAGGATTAATGATGAGGAGATAAAGGAAGCCATAAGAAAAGTTGGACTTGATCCTGATGATACAAGAACATTCAAGAAGTATTCTTTAGGTATGAAACAGAGATTAGGTATAGCAGCAGCTATTATGGAAAAACCAGATATAGTTATACTTGATGAGCCTATCAATGCTCTTGATGAAGCAGGTGCAGGTCTTATAAAGGGCATACTTGATGAACTTAAGGCAAATGGCTCGCTTATAATTATAGCATGCCATGATACAGAGGAGCTTAATTATCTGTCAGATGAGATATATGAGATTTATGAAGGACAGATTGTAAGCAAGAATGGGGAAAAGATAGAAGAAGCAGTGTAAGGATTGAAAAATACCTCTCTGTCATCCAACAAGATTATTGTAGGATGGCAGAGAGTTTTTTGCATATTATGCTTTATTTGGTTTATATTTTCTCCTGAATTCAGAAGGAGAGATGCCATTTACAATCTTAAATGTATCACCAAAGTAGTTAGAACTACAGAAACCGCATTCATCGGCAACATCTGACATGCTTAAGTCAGTCTCAATCAGATACCATTCAGCATGATTAATGCGGGTATTTCTTAAATATTCAGAGAAACCTATACCGTGGAATGCTTTGAATTTGCTTGAAAAATATGCAGGGTTAAGATTAAGAAATTCGGCAACATCATTTAGTGATATGTTGTTTTTGAAATTCTCAGCAATATATCTTGAGGCACTTATCATATCAGCCTCTATTTTTTTATGTGAATGTGTTATATAATTTTTTTCATCTATGTTAGTTCTGTCAACTCTTATGAGCATTATAATCAGATATTGAAAAAGCTGACGGATACAGCAGTCTGAATAGTGGTCAATAATGTTATATTCAGAGATAATCTTGTCAAATAAAGAGTTGATATAAGATTTATGTGTTGGTTCTATATATAGTATATGTCCCCACAGATTTTTGTCTGTCCAGTTTTTTCCAAGGATATCTTCAATAGTAGATATATAATCAGAAGAAAATTCTATGTATATGCGTTCGGATGGATTATCACCTATATAGCTTGTTCTGTGGATTGCATTAGCAGGGATAAATATAATATTTCCAGCGGAAAGCGTATAAAGCTTGTTGTCCAGGGAAATTGTACAATTACCATTAACGAGATAAAAAAGTTCATAATATGTATGACTGTGTGCAGAGTGCATGGAATAATGTGGTTCATGCATGCCACGTTCAATACGGAACCTTGAAATATTGTGTATCGTCTGTTTCATATGTTTATAATCCTTCTTTCTAATGAATATGATGCTGTATAAGAGCTGCGTGAATTGTAAAATATAAAGAAATGGAGCGTTCTGTATATAAGATAATATTTTGAGTTGATTCATATGTTCAGCATATAATTAATACACATATAAAATATATGCAAAATAACCAAAAAATAAACAAATATTTATTTATATTGTAACAATATGTATTTTAACACTAAAAATACATGTAATCAATAAGTAAAATATAAAAATATAAGTTGTTACCAATTCGATAATGGGATATAGTAGTAGTCAATCTAGCGGAATGATCCGTAATATTTCAGGAGGTATTTTATGAAGATTGGCAGAAAAGCTAAAAAGCTTTTAGCAGTTGTTCTTACATTCGTTTTAGCGATTGGAACATTCCAGTTTGCACCTGGTGTAAGAACTATAGCAAAAGCTGCGGGGGCACCAGAAGCTGGCAAGAGTTATGTACTGGATTTTACAAAATTATATAGTACAAAGACACATCTTAATGGTTATACATCTGATGATGGTGTATTTAAGGTAGTATCAGAAGCTGATAAAGCATATTGGCATGATGGACAGCATGGTGCAGCAGTTTATAATGGAGACAAGATTGAAGTTAAGGTTGCAGGAAGTGCAGAGATTGCATTAACTTTATGTAAGTACGGCAAAGGAACTGCATTTAAGGTTACAGATGCTTCTGGTACGGAAGTTGGTTCAACATCAGGTAAGTCAGATGCAGATGCAGGATCACAGAGCATATCTTATAACGGAGATGCTACAACACTTACAATAACATGTGAAGCAGCAGGTGAGGCATATCTTCACTCAGTAATGGTAAATAATTTTGCTAAATCAGATAAAGTTGAAAGCTTTACTTTAATGCTTGATGACATTGCTAAAGAAGATGTTGTTGCTACAGGTGATTACAAATATGGTGACAGCACACTTACATTAGTAGGTCAGGGAGAAACACAGTATACAGTAAAACCAGGAAAGACAGTAACAGTTGACGGAAAAGAATATAATAGCTATACAGCAGGTAAAAGACATGCAGATAGTAACAATATTCCTACTATTCCTGGACAGGGAGATGGTACATTAACTATCTTCACTCCAGCAGCTAAAGGTACAATGACAGTATACTTTAGTTCAACATCATTCTTAAGAATCCATGATTATAATACAGCAGATGGTTCTAAGAATGGATATACAGATACAGAAACAAGTATTAATTCATATACATTTGCAGTAATACCAGGACATACATATGTAATGTCTACAACAGGAAAGACTAATAACATGTTTTATGCAGGTTATAAGTATATTGTAGATAAGGAAGTAAGCGTTCCAGTTAAGTTTGATAATGTAGATGCTAAATTATCAGATTCATTAGAGATAAGCGTTGTAGATGCTAATCTTGGTGGTAACGCTATCAAGTTAAAGGATGGCACAAATGCAGACCTTCTTGAAGGACATGAATATAAGTTAAGTACTAATGATGGTGGTGTAAGAGCTGCTGTTGGTGACAGCGATACATTTACAGCTACAGGTGAAGCAATAGTTGTTTCTCTTTATGATGTACCAGATGTAACTGTAGAAGGTAAGATCACAGGCACTCCAGAAGGAACAGTTAAAGAACTTTCACTTACAAACATGGTTAACGGACGTGCATATAAGGCTACTGTATCAGGAGATTCTTATACATGTACATTAAAGCCAGGTGAATACAATACAAGTGTTGTAACAACTAATGGTGGTGTAACACATGATAGAGTTTCAGTTAAGACTGAAGGAACAACAGTTAATGAAGTATATGTAGAACTTCCAGCTAAGGAGGCAGAACCAGTAGCTTTTAAGAGCGAGCTTAATGTTCCTGGTGATTATGCTACATTAAATGAAGCTTCAGATGCAATTCTTAGAATGCAGGACAGACCAGAAGGAGAAGCAGGCAGAGTTACTATTAATCTTAAAGCAGATATATTCGAGCAGACAGTTATGGCAGCTCCATATGTAACACTTAAAGGTAATAACCATACTATTTCATGGTACTATGGTGTTGGTACATATTATTATTCAGTAGATCCTGTTACAGGTCTTTACAATGAAGTACTTGCAAGAGATAAGTATTCATATGTAGAAGGTAACGGAAGTCTCTGGGGTGGTGTATTCATCGTAAGAGGTGATAACTTCATCGCAGAAGATACAACATTTAAGAATACTTATAACTATGAATTAACAGAAGCAGAGAAGACAGATATTGCAGGTACAACATTGTCAGTAAACAGACTTGCAAAGGATGCTGATGTTACAGCATATGCTTATAAGGAAAGATCAAATGCTTTCTATATTGAAGCAGATAATATTGAGTGTTATAACTGTAAGATTCTTTCTTCACAGGATACACTTGGAAGAAATGGTTCTAAGAACAATAACTATCATACATATTTCAACAATTGTGTGATTGGTGGTAATGTAGATTATATTTGTGGCGAATTCTCAGCAGTATTTGATAACTGTGAATTACAGTGGAAGACATATAAGGATGATGAAAAGGATGCTGCTAAAAACAATGCAAAGCTTGGTTATATTACAGCAGCTAAGACAAGTCCATATGTATTCAGAAACTGTAAAGTGACAACAGATGGCGTAAGCACTGGTACAGTATCAGGATATTATGGTAGAACATGGGGCGCAGGCTCTAATGCTACATTTATTGGAACACAGACTAATGGTTATGTGTTAGAAGATGGATGGGGTGAGATGAGCACAGGAGATGGAACATCAGCTATCTTCAAGGAATATAATAATGTTTCAGGAGAAAATGCTTTTGTAACTAAAGGACAGTTCAGCAAGGCTGAAAATCAGTCAGCTGAGGCAGTTGCAGATTATATTGAATCAGCTAATGTTTCAGCAGTTAATACAGTACTTGGATGGATTCCTGCTCATTATGCATATGATGTTAAGCCAGTAGAGATAGTTACTCCAACAGAAAGTGGAATAGCAGCCGTTGAGGTATCAAACGAAGCTAAATTCGTAGATGAGTCAGGCAAGGGCGTAGCTACAGGTTCTGTTACAGCAACAGAAAAGGCTGCAAGTGAGGAACAGGTAGCAGCAGTTAAGGAAGCAGTTGCTAATGCAGAGGATATAAAGCTTACAGACAAGGCACAGATTATTGATATTTCTTTAAGCAATAAAGATGGTAGTGTTGTTAAGCTTTCTAATGGTACACTTAAGATAAGTCTTAAGAAGAATGCAGATATTGATTATACTAAGTATGCAGTAGTTGTTTATCATCTTAAGGATGATAATACACTTGAAAAACTTGATGTAACAGTATCTGATGATGCTATATCATTCGTAACAGGTGGATTAAGCCCATTTGTTATTGATTATGTGGAAGTTGAGTCAGCATCTGGATCTGATACAACGATTACAGAAGATGAAACAGTTACAGCACCTACAACAGGAGATGCAGCTCCAGTTGCTATCTACTTATTACTTGCAGTTATGGCTATAATGATGGCTTGTACAGTAGCAGGAAAGAAACGCATAAGATAATATAATATGAGATTTCATAAAGTTAAATTTGTTTAAAGTTGTAAAATAAAAAGATTGCAGTCATAATAGTTAGGAACACGCTAACTGTTATGATTGCAGTTTTTTTATATTGCATAAATAGTTAAAAATAATATAAATACTTCCTTTTTTGACGGATATCATTTATATTATGATGGTGGATCAAAGTGTCAGAGGATTGTACGAATTGCATAGCAATGCGGCAATTAAAGTTTAATGATAAGATAAACAGAACAGGGAGAATAAATTTATGTATATAGTAGCAGGCTTAGGAAACCCGGGAACACAGTATGCAGGGACAAGACATAATGCGGGTTTTTCATGCATAGATGAACTTGCAGACAAGTATAATATTAGTGTTGATACAGCAAAGCATAAAGGACTTATAGGAAAAGGTGTTATAGAAGGGGAAAAGGTTCTGCTTGTAAAGCCTATGACATATATGAACAATTCAGGCGAATGTATAAGAGAGGTTATGGATTATTATAAGGCTGATATTGATGACCTGATAGTTATATTTGATGATATAAGCTTAGAGCCTGGAAGGTTAAGATTACGTCCAAAGGGAAGTGCTGGCGGACATAACGGAATAAAGAGCATAATAGCTCATCTTGGCAGTGATAAATTCAAAAGAATAAAGTATGGTGTAGGAGACAAGCCAAAGGGATGGGATCTTGCAGATTGGGTTCTTGGAAAGTTTCCAGCTGAATTATATCCTGCACTCAGAGAAGGAAATAAAAGAGCCTGTGAAGCAGTTGAATGCATAATAAGCGAAGGCATTGAAAGTGGTATGAATAAATTTAACGGATAATTATACCTGATGTAAGTGACGGAACAATTCGTAGGTATCAAAGTCGGGAGCTTTTGATCCCGACATCTTTATATCAGACAGATTTAATTAGGAGGATGGTTTTGAACACATTTTTTAAGCCTGTATGTGATACAGCAGCAATAGAGCAACTTAATAAAGAATTATCAGTGGATGGTGGAAAAACAGCACTTATAAGTGGCTGTATTGATACGCAGAAGGTGCATATAGCAAGTGCTATAGGACAGGATTATCGTTTTATGCTTGTTATAACAAGTGATGAAGCCAAGGCAAGAAATATGTGCGATGATGCAGCATTTTTTAATGGCGATGCATTGTATTATCCAGCTAAGGATGCGATATTCTATAGTGCAGATGTTACAGGCAATCAGATAACAGGACAAAGATTAAGCTGTATAAGCAGAATCATAGAACATATAAAAGTGGCAGAACACGTAGAAGTATCGGACAAAGACAGCGGAAAACAGGAAGCGGATAAACGTAATGGAGAAGCTGGAAGCATCAGAGCTGACTTGGGTAGTCTGCTGACAGTAGTAACTACCATTGATGGAGTATCAGACAGACTGATTCCTCTGAAAAGATATATGGATTCAATAATAACGATTGATAGCACAAGCAGTATTGATACAGAGGAACTTGCAAAGAAAATGGTATCCATGGGTTTTGTAAGAACAGCAATGGTTGAGGGGAAAGGCCAGTTTTCAATAAGAGGTGGCATCATAGATATATTTTCATATACAGATGAGGCACCAGTAAGAATAGAGCTGTGGGATACAGAAGTTGATTCCATAAGAATGTTTGATGCAGAAAGCCAGAGGTCGATAGAAAAGCTGAAATCATATCATATATTTCCAGCTACAGAATATCTTTTTACATCAGAAGAAAAGCAGGCTGGACTTGATAAGATAAGAAAAGAAAGAGATGAGCAGCTTCAGTGCTTTGATTATGGTAAACGAAGGCGTACACAGGAGCAGATAGAGGCTGGCAACAATATTAATAAGATTGTTGGGGACGTAGAAAGAACAGGCAGTTATGATAAGTTTCTGGATACAATAATTAAAGACACAGTAGGCTTAGCAGAGTATTTTCCTAAGGAAAGTACTCTTGTTGTGCTGGATGAACCTAACAGACTTAAGGAGTGTAACGAGCTTACATTATATGAATATGGTGAAAGCATGAAAAACAGGCTTGCAGCAGGATATGTCCTTCCAAGCCAGACACATAAGATAAAGACTCTTGGTGAGATAACAGGTGATATAAGAAAATATAAAAAACTTATACTTACAACTCTTGATTATAAACCGGAAGGTTTTGAAATAAACTATAAGATGCATGTTGAGGCAAGAAGTATAAGCTCTTATAACAACAGCTTTGAGTATCTGTCAAAGGATCTTATGAAGTACAAGAAGAGTGGCTATACAACGGTGCTTGTATGTAGTTCTAGGACAAGGGCACAAAGAATAGCTGACGATCTTGGGAAACTTGATATACCAGCGTTTTACAGTGAGGATTTTAGTAAGGATTATGGAAAAGGACTTATTATAGTTACATATGGAAGTCTTCATAAGGGTTTCGAGTATCCAGTTCTTTCGTTTGTTGTTATAGCAGAAAATGATATATTTACGTCCAAAAGAATAAAAAAGCTTAAAAAGAAAAAACATGATGGCAAAAATATAGCAAGCTTTAATGAACTGAATATAGGTGATTATGTTATACATGAGAATCACGGGCTTGGTGTATATAAGGGAATAGAAAAGATAAAGGTGGATGGAGTAGAGAAGGATTATATAAAGATAACTTATGCGGATGATGGTAATCTTTATGTTCTTGCTACTCAGCTTGACAGACTCCAGAAGTATGCAGACCAGGATGTAGAAAAGAAACCTAAACTTAATAATCTTGGAGGCAAGGAGTGGAGCAAAACTAAAGCGAAGGTTCATGGGGCGGTTGAAGTTGTAGCTAAGGAACTTGTAAGACTGTATGCGATAAGACAGAAGGCAGAAGGATACAGGTTTTCAAAGGATACGGTATGGCAGCAGGAGTTTGAGGAAATGTTTCCGTATGAAGAAACTGATGACCAGCTTAACGCCATACAGGATACAAAAAACGATATGGAAAGTGCTCGTGTTATGGACCGGCTTATATGTGGAGATGTTGGATATGGTAAGACGGAGGTTGCCATAAGGGCAGCCTTTAAGGCAATACAGGATGGAAAGCAGGTGGCTTATCTTGTGCCGACAACAGTACTTGCAAGCCAGCATTATTCAACATTTGCAGAGAGAATGAAAGGCTTTCCGGTGAATGTAGGACAGTTGTCAAGCTTCAGGACGTCAGCACAGAATAAAAAGACTATTGAGGAACTTAAAAGCGGAATGATAGATGTGGTTATAGGAACACACAGAATTCTGTCAAAGGACGTTAAGTTTAAGGATCTTGGGCTGCTTATCATCGATGAGGAACAAAGATTTGGTGTTACACATAAGGAGAAAATCAAGGAGCTTAAGAATAACATAGATGTTCTTACTTTAAGTGCAACTCCTATTCCAAGAACACTGCATATGAGTCTTGTTGGAATAAGAGATATGAGTGTGCTGGAAGAACCACCAGTTGACAGACATCCTATACAGACATTTGTAACAGAGCATAATGACGAGATGATACGTGAGGCAATAACAAGGGAGCTTGCCAGAAATGGACAGGTGTATTATGTATATAATAAAGTACGTAATATAGAAGAAAGAGCCGAATATATACAGAATCTTGTTCCGGATGCTGTAGTAGCATATGCTCATGGACAGATGGATAAAAGGCAGCTTGAAAAGATTATGTATCAGTTTGTTAATGGTGAGATAGATGTACTTGTATCAACAACCATTATCGAGACAGGTATGGATATTCCAAACTGTAACACTATGGTTATAGAAAATGCAGATCAGTTCGGACTTTCACAGTTATATCAGCTAAGAGGAAGAGTTGGACGAAGTACAAGAACTTCGTATGCATTTCTTATGTATAAAAGAGACAAGATGATATCTGAAGTGGCAGAAAAAAGACTTAGTGCCATAAAGGAATTCTCAGATCTTGGTTCTGGTTTTAAGATAGCTATGAAGGATCTTGAGATAAGAGGTGCGGGTAATGTGCTTGGTAAGAGCCAGCATGGTCATATGGCTGCGGTTGGATATGACCTGTACTGTAAAATGCTTAACCAGGCGGTGAATACTCTTAAGGGCGTGAAGAATGAGTATGAGTTTGAAACGACAGTTGATATGGAAGTAGATGCGTATATTCCAGCAACTTATATAAGAAGTGAATATCAGAAACTTGATATATATAAAAGAATCGCTGCACTTGAAACAAGAGAAGAGCTGTCAGATATGAAAGACGAGCTTATGGATAGATATGGAAGTGTGCCATCAAGTGCTTCTAATCTGCTTATGATTGCACTTATCAAGATGAAAGCACATAAGATAGGGATTATGGATATAAAAGGTGCTACACAGCATAATCCATCGGGTGGTGCCTCTAACTGGCGTACTGTTATGACTATATATCCTAAAGCAGATATTAACTCGGATAATATACCAAAGCTTGTAGATTCATTTGGCGGTGCGCTGGAGTTTAAGCTTAAAGGTACACCTGAATTCGTATGGACAGTCACGAAAAGAAAGTTTACAAGTGCAGCTGAGTATCTTGAGGGTATGCTTGATATGATGGATATTATGGAGGATGCGCTTGAAACATAAAAATTGTGGTAAAGGTATTTACAAATTAAATAATAGTGTTATAATAGACAACAGTTTAGCACTTTAAAGTGTAACGCTTTAAAGTGAATTATATTTAATCGTGGATGAATTTAAAGTTATCTGCGAACATTTAAGGAAGAAGAGGTAATCAGGTTATGGAACAGAAGGGTGAGTTAGTATCATACAGACCAGATATCAAAGTTGTAGATTGTACACTTAGGGATGGAGGCCTTGTTAATAATTTTGAGTTTAGTGAGGCTTTCGTGCGTGACCTGTATAAGGCCAATGTGGCAGCAGGTGTTGACTATATGGAATTCGGTTACAAGGCATCAAAGGAAGTCTTTAATGTGGATGATTATGGCAAGTGGAAGTTCTGCGATGAGAAGGATATCAGGGAAATAGTTGGTGATAACAATACTGACTTAAAGATTTCTGTTATGGCTGATGTTGGTAGAACTGATTTTAAAAAGGATATCATACCTAAGTCTGAAAGTGTTATAGATATGATAAGGGTAGCTACATATATTAATACTATTCCGGCAGCTATTGAGATGATTAATTACTGTGCAGATATGGGATATGAGGTGACTATCAATATTATGGCTATATCTACAGCAAGTGAGAATGAGTTAGATCTTGCGTTAGAGCTTCTTGCAGCACAGAGCAAGGCAAGTGTAATATATCTTGTTGACAGCTATGGTTCACTTTATCCAGAGCAGATAAGAAGACTTGCAGATAAGTACCTTAAGGTAGCTGAAAAGTATGGAAAGAGCGTAGGTATCCATGCACATAACAACCAGCAGCTTGCATTTGCCAATACAATAGAAGCATGTACTATTGGTGTAAGCTATCTTGATGTTACAATGAGTGGCATGGGAAGAGGCGCCGGTAACTGCTATTCAGAGCTTCTTATGGGCTTCTTAAGAAATCCTAAGTATAGAATATCACCAGTACTTAAGTTTGTTGAGAAGCATATGGTACCGCTTAAGAAGGCTGGAGTCGTATGGGGATGTGATGTCCAGTATATGATAACTGGAAATGCTAACCAGCATCCAAGAACTGCTATCGCATTTACAGCAGATGGAAGAACAGATTATGATAACTTCTATACACAGATTACAAGCTATGAATGATCGCGAATGCAATGAGCCGTGCCAGTAAAAATAGCGGAAAAAACAGCTAAAAAGCATCTGTACCGCACAAATACATAAAAAATACATGGATATAATGATTAGATAGACAAAATTTATTGACTTATAGAAAATGTGGGTATAAAATATCCGTAATTTAATTAATCGATGGGATTCATTATAGTGAACACAAAAGAATGTGTTATGCCAAGGGGTTAGTGGACTGGAGTATATGCTGATTGTACTGTATGTGAATTGTGCAGGATAGAATGTCTGCGGCAGTTATTTATAGAAAGCTCCTGACAGTAGGTGAGTAAACTGTCGAACACGAAAGGAAGTAGAATTATGGCAAAGAAAGATATTGATTGGTCTAATTTAGGATTTGGCTATGTAAAGACTGATAAGAGATTCGTAGCTAATTATAAGGATGGAGCATGGGATAACGGTGTTATCACAGATGATGACAAAGTAGTTATCAGCGAATGTGCTGGTGTTTTACAGTATTCACAGTCATGCTTTGAAGGTATGAAGGCATACACAACAGAGCAGGGACACACAGTTATCTTCAGACCAGATATGAATGCAAGCAGAATGGCAGATTCATGTAGAAGACTTGAGATGCCTGTATTCCCAGAGGATAAGTTTGTAGAAGCTATTGCTGAAACAGTAAGAGCTAATGAAGACTGGGTACCACCTTATGGTTCAGGTGCATCACTTTATATCCGTCCATATATGTTCGGAAGTAATCCAGTTATTGGTGTTAAGCCAGCTGATGAGTATCAGTTCAGAGTGTTTACAACACCTGTTGGTCCATATTTCAAGGGCGGCGCTAAGCCACTTACAATCAAGGTTTCTGATTTCGACAGAGCAGCACCTCATGGAACAGGTCATATCAAGGCAGGTCTTAACTATGCTATGAGCCTTCATGCTATTGTTACAGCTCATGCAGAAGGATATGCTGAGAATATGTATCTTGATCCTGCAACAAGAACAAAGGTAGAAGAGACAGGTGGAGCTAACTTTCTCTTTGTCACAAAGGACGGAAAGGTTGTAACACCTAAGTCAGACAGTATCTTACCTTCTATCACAAGACGTTCATTAGTACATGTTGCTAAAGAGTATCTTGGTCTTGAAGTTGAAGAAAGAGAAGTTCTCTTTGATGAAGTTAAGGATTTCGCTGAGTGTGGTCTTTGTGGTACAGCAGCAGTTATCTCTCCTGTAGGAAAGATAGTTGATCACGGCAATGAAATCTGCTTACCAAGTGGTATGGACGAGATGGGACCTGTAACTAAGAAGTTATACGAAACACTTACAGGTATCCAGATGGGTAGAATCGAAGCTCCTAAGGGCTGGATTTACACAGTAGACTAATATCGCTGATTGTTAACAGGCTGGTTAGAAGCTTAGCTAACTGGTTTATAGATGTTTATTACAGCTGATAATGTAATTATTATATTCGGTCAGAATGTTAAAAGTACGTTCTGACCGAATTTTTGTGTTAACTACAGATACCAGATTAAAAATACTTTATCAGATTTAATTATAGATATCCGATTAAAAAATACTCTATCCGATATGAACGAGTTCATGAGGGATTAGACATTTTGATTATGGTATCATATATATTTATGTGTATACATTTATATTTATATCTATATTTATATCGATATCTATAT
>OFMN01000732.1_pt1 | contig 27206 bp, 20 predicted proteins | sample 1541791 | NCBI WGS metagenome assembly OFMN01 (sample SAMN04209248, study PRJEB22552) | human gut metagenome | biome: gut; material: feces | host: Homo sapiens | place: USA: Oklahoma
CGCGCCAAGTCTCGCGGCTGCTCGACTTGAATTTAATTTAACAAAAAATGAACCAAAAAAAGTACAGATACGAAGTCTGTACTTTTTTTGGTTCGGTCAATTTCTTCTATTGAAAGTCAAACACAGAATGTTTATTTTTCTATTTTTTCTGGTTCTGGATATTCTTCTCCCTGTGTATCTACAGTTACGGATGCCATTACCTGTTTTTCGTATGGAGAATCCATAAATGTCTTCACAGATGCAATCTTATCTACAACATCCATTCCTTCAATTACTTTACCAAATGCGGCATATTCTCCGTCAAGATGTGGAGCTGCCTTATGCATGATAAAGAACTGGGAGCCTGCAGAATTTGGCATCATGGAACGAGCCATGGAAAGTACACCTGCTTCGTGCTTTAACTGATTTGTAAATCCGTTATTAGAGAATTCTCCTTTAATACTGTATCCCGGATTGCCGGTTCCGTTTCCAAGAGGGCATCCTCCCTGAATCATAAATCCTTTAATAACACGATGGAAAATCAGTCCATCATAAAATCCCTTATTAATTAATGAAATAAAGTTATTCACTGTGTTTGGAGCAATCTGTGGATATAATTCCGCCTTGATTACATCTCCATTTTCCATTGTAATTGTAACAATTGGGTTTGCCATTGTACTTCATCCTTTCTCATAGTTCTATCTATTTCTATTTTTAACATGATAACATATTTTTTTATATTTTCCAACCAAATCAATCTCCAACTTTCTCTCATTTCCCTTCTGATAAAATATATGCTATAATTATTTTCGTTCGTTTTCAGAAAATTGCTTCTGAAAGCTTTTCATTTCATGATGTTTGGGTCAAAAGTTCAAAGCTCCGTTCATTTTTGAACGATAAAGTGTTTGACTTTGGGTCCCGCAAAATATAAGAAAGGATTTTTTATGAATAGAAAACTTTTATTTTTTGATATTGACGGCACACTGCTTGCCGGAGGCATTCCCGGATATATTCCTGACAGCGCTATGGAAGCTTTAACGCAGGCACAGGCAAATGGACATTATATTTTCATCAACAGTGGACGCACATACGGATTTATGCCAGAAGCAATTAAGGAATTTCCTTTTGATGGCTATGTATGCGGTTGTGGTACAGAAGTAATCTTTCATGGAGAAACTCTTTATCATTATGATCTTGATGATTCTTTAAAACGCAGTTTAGATGATATTTTAACAGAATGTAAAATTCAGGCCGTATGCGAAGGTCGAAATTCTTGCTATTTTCAGGCAAAAAATGATGCAGAAGTCTTTGCACCAATTATCACTATTCGTAATTCTTATGCAAAGACAAATCTTGAACATCCCGTTCGTTTTCTTGACGACCCTGTTTTAGCTTTTGACAAGTTCATTATTTTAACAGACACAAACAGTGATATTGATTTATTTCACACAAAGCTAAAAGATAACTTTGACTTTATAATAAGAGAGGAAATGCATCCTTACGGATTCGAAGAGATTGTTCCTAAAGGATGTTCCAAGGCAAGTGGTATCGATTTCATTGTAAAGCATCTTAAAGCATCTTTAGATGACTGCTATGTATTTGGTGATAGTACAAATGATCTTTCTATGCTCACTCATGTAAAGAATAGTATTGCTATGGGAAATGCCTATCCTGAAGTGCTTAGAAACACCTCCTATGTTACAACCCCGATTGACAGGGATGGAATCAGGAATGCCTTAAAGCATTTTAAATTAATTTAATATTGGTCGGTTTTGATTTTCTATTCCTAAACATAATTAGATATACCTTCCAAAGATTAGCTTGCAGTTTTTTTCATAAACTGTTATAGTGGAGTAAATATTACAGTTACAGCTAGGGGGATATTTATGACAGATTTTCTTGTAAACAAATTTATAAAAGACAGTACCAATATTGAAAGTACAGAAGTCCGGACTCGCTATGGTATGCTTGCCAGCGTTGTTGGGATTTTTTGTAATGTTTTGTTGTTTTCCGTAAAGCTTACGATCGGACTTATTCTAAGTTCTCTTGCTGTTACCGCAGATGCTTTTAATAACTTATCCGATGCTGCTTCGTCTATTATCAGCTTTATCGGGGTGAAAATGGCCGGGAAACCCGCAGATGCGGAGCATCCTTTTGGGCATGGAAGAATTGAGTATATTGCGGCTTTAATTGTTTCATTTCTTGTTATTGAAGTTGGATTTACTTTCTTTAAAAGTTCGATTTCTAAGATACTGCATCCAGAAGAAATCAGTTTTGATCTTGTACCATTTGTTATCCTTATTTTATCAATCCTTGTAAAGTTATGGATGGCATTTTTTAATAATAAACTTGGTAAAAGAATTGATTCTAAAGTTATGCTTGCAACTGCAGCAGATTCTCTCGGAGATGTTATCACAACGAGTGCTACTGTACTTTCGATTATTATCTGCCACTTTACATCCATTAATGTCGATGCGATTGCCGGCCTCATTGTATCTGCTATTGTTATCTGGTCCGGTATCTCTATTGCAAAGGATACGTTAGAACCTTTAATCGGTGAGCGTGTCCCTGCGGAACTTTATCAGAAGATTACAGATATCGTAGAATCTTATGATGGAATTGTCGGAACGCACGATCTGATCGTCCATAACTATGGTCCGAATCGAAGCATGGCTACCATTCATGCCGAAGTTCCGAATGATATTAATATTGAAGTATCGCATGAAATTATTGATAAGATTGAACGCGATGTAAAAAAAGATTTGAATATTCTTCTTGTGATCCATATGGATCCTGTCGAAATGCGTGATGAAGAAGTTCTTTCTCTTCGAGAGAAGACTTCCCGCATTGTTCATGCGCTTGATCCTAAATTGAATTTTCATGATTTTCGTGTTTTAAAAGAAAATGAACAACGAAATCTCATTTTTGATCTGGTGATTCCTGATTCTTATTCTGAAAAAGATGCAAACCGCGTGATGCATCAGCTTGTATCTCTTCTTCACGAAATGGATGAAAATGTAGAATGTATTATTACATTAGATAGAAGTTTTGAAGCACCGGAAAGCTAAGCCGTCACAACTTTTAGTTTTTCTTCCTATTCAATAAGCCGAGGCACAGATTTCCAATGTCTGTGCCTCATTTCATTTACTATTCTATATTTCCTGTATCGGATTTTTACAACTTGTAAAATCACCATTCTCTAGAGCGTGTTTGAAAAAGGCTTTCTGCAAGATGTGCGTTACAATTTGTGGGAGATTTTACCTGAATAAGGGCGACGTAGCGGGCTACGTCAACTGAATGAAGGCAAAATATACCGCAAATTGGGGCGTGCAGATTTCAGGAATGATTTTTCAAACACTCTCTAGATATATCTATCCTTATGAAGCCTCTTTTCATAAGCAATATACTTCTCTGTTTCTACTTTATAATTCTCCTGTTTCATCGTTACAAGATAAACCTCAAGCATATAAAAAATTTCCCCATTATGCTTTATCGGCTTACAGATCAATTCTGGAAAATCTACATATCGGAACACACTTGCCGGTGTCACACCGACAAAATCCTTCGTATATACTGTATGAAGTATTAAGGAATAAGGAATTTCTTCTAATCTTAATTCTATTCCAGCCTTCTCTTTTGCATTCTTTAAAACATTCTTTTTTGTAATAGCATTTCCTCTTGGAAAAAGCAGCGTATATGGAATCAGATCTTCCAAATAAATCTCTTCTTTATCCGCTAGTAGATGATCTCGATTCATAAAAGCACATAGCGGTTCTTTTCCTACAAGGGCATGCGATTTTAAGTCTTTATAACTTCTCTTCCCATTCTTTTTCTTTAAACCCGACCAAAACAAAATCTTCGCCTACAACGATTGGTCGTTTCACAAGCATACCATCTGTTGCCAGTAACGCATACTGCTCTTCTTCACTCATTCCAGGCAGTTTATCTTTAATTCCATTATTACGGTAAACCTGTCCACTTGTATTGAAGAAACGCTTTAATGGAAGACCACTTTTCGCATGCCATTCCTTTAACTCTTCCGCAGTTGGATTCTCTTCTACAATATGTCTGTCATCAAACTCCACATCATGATCTTTCAGCCACTTACCTGCTTTCTTACATGTGGAACACTTTGGATACTCTACAAATAAAACTTTCATCCTTATCCTCTCCCCTTCTTATCTTTCTTTAAAAAGTTTTAAAATACTTTTATACCTTCCGAGAATCTAAATATTCTCTATCTGCCAATCGATTGGTTCAAGCTCATGAAAACGTAGGAATTCATTTGCCTGACTAAAATGCCTGCATCCAAAAAATCCACGATAAGCAGACAATGGACTTGGATGTGGTGCCTCTAAAATCAAATGATTTGGATTCGTAAGCATCGGCTTTTTATTCTGTGCCGGTCTTCCCCAAAGCAAAAATACAATTGGCCGATCCTGTGCATTAAGTACACGTATCGCTGCATCCGTAAACTCTTCCCATCCGATTCCTCTATGAGAATTCGCCTGATGCGCCCGAACAGTAAGAACCGTATTTAATAAAAGGACACCTTGCTCTGCCCACTTTACCAAATACCCATTATTCGGAATATAACAACCAAGGTCATCATGAAGTTCCTTATAAATATTAACCAATGATGGCGGAATATCTACCCCCGGCTTTACAGAAAAGCTTAATCCATGTGCCTGCCCGTTATTATGGTACGGATCTTGTCCAAGGATCACAACCTTAACATCCTTTAACGGTGTCAAATGAAATGCACTGAATATCTCATCAGACGGAGGAAAAATTTCATGCGTCTGATATTCCTCATTCACCTTTTTATAAAGTTCTCTGTAATAAGGTTTCTTATATTCCTCTTTGAGCGCCTCCGCCCAATCATTATTAATCGCTGCCATATTTTATCCTCTATTTCCTTCACTGTTTTATCTATATTGCTATTATAGCCTATACTCATGAACAGTGCAATAACTACTAATTTGAGGGACTAAAGAAACGAAAACCAAAAATTTGAGATAGAAGAAAAAGTGAAGATAGTCGCTTCGTAGAAAATGCCTATTCGGCATTTTTACTCGCTCCGACATCACTTTTTCTTCTATCTCAAATTTCTGGTTTTCTGCTTTTTGGCTCCAGAAGGAAATTAATATTTTCGTTTGAGGAAAATATGGGGGTTCTCCAGAAGTCTATGATTTTCATTAGAATGAACATCTCCAGAAGGGGATACTTTCTCACTTGATTGTATAAAAATTACATTTATCTTTTCCTGTCTTATGTAGAATTTTTCTCCGGTTAACTCTCATAATCTTCTGGGGAATCCCCTTATTCCCACCAAGATTTAAATACTGGTTTTCGTTTCTTTAGTCTCTCAAATTAGTATTTAATTTTCCTTTCTCATCAATTGTGGATTTAGCATAGTCAGAAAAAAGAAAAAATACCATATCCCAGATGCGGCTTCGGAGCGTGTTTAAGATGCGGACGAGCATTTTAAACACAGCGACTACAGAGCAGATGGGATATGGTATTTTTTCTTTTTTCGTCTATACGAAATATTATCTTCCGATTAAAGTATTATATAGTTCTTCATAACGCTTCTTGGATACGCCCCAGGAAAGATCCTTTTCCATCGCTCTTGCCACCATATGGTTCCAAAGCTCTGGCTGTTCAAAGTAAATATACTTGCTGTAATTTACTGTATTGATGAGTTCTTCTCCGTTGTAGTTACTGAAGGAGAATCCGTCTCCGGTATCCTCAAATTCGTTCAGAGGAATAACGGTATCTCTTAATCCACCTGTTTCGCGAACGATTGGAATCGTTCCATAATGGAAAGCGATAATCTGTGTTAAACCACATGGTTCAAATAAGGATGGCATTAAGAAGGAGTCTGCTGCAGCATATAACTTATGTGCCAGATCGTCGGAATAGAGAATATTCGCAGACACCTTATCTGAATTGCACCATGCATAATAACGGAACATTTCCTCGTATGCCGGATCTCCTGTTCCGATTACTACAACCTGTGTATTGTCATCGATAATCTTATCCATTGCGTAGCGTACCAGATCAAGACCCTTCTGATCTGTCAGACGGGAGATCAATCCGATCATATATTTATTTGGATTCACTTCAAGGCCAAGTTGCTTCTGGAGTTCTGCCTTGTTGGCAGCCTTTCCTTCTTTATGGTCTCTTTCTGTATAATTCCGATAAATCTTTGCATCATTAGATGGGTCATACAATGCATAATCAACGCCATTTACAATTCCAAAAAGACTCTGATTACGTGCGCTTAACAGTCCGTCTAATCCTTCTCCATAATATGCGGTCTGGATTTCCTGTGCGTAAGTATTACTTACGGTTGTGATGAAATCAGAGTAAACGATTCCGCCTTTTAACATATTGGCATCTTTCTTAAACTCTAACTTATCCGGTGTGAACAGTTCATCTGGAAGTCCACTTAAACCTCTCATAGTCTTAATATCCCATACTCCCTGGAAACGAAGATTATGAATCGTCATAATTGTCTTAATTCCCCAGAAAAATGGATTAGCTGCAAACTCTGTTTTTAAGTAAACCGGAATCAGTCCTGTCTGCCAGTCATGACAGTGGATGAGGTCCGGACGGAAATCGATAACAGGAAGTATCGAAAGGACTGCTTTACAGAAGAAAGTGAATCTTTCAACGTCTGTTCTTGTATCTGAGTATGGCTCCCACGCTCCAAAGTAATCTAAATTATCAATAAAGTAATAAGTAATGCCATTATAAACATATTTCATAATACCTACATGAACATTAGGAATATATGGACCTACTCCCATATAGAAATGCGTAACATATTCAAAATTATTACGATATTCTTCTGGAATCCCCCGGTAGTTTGGCATTACAACACGCACATCCCACTCGTTTTTGTCAAATTCTTTTGGTAACGCTCCTACTACGTCTGCGAGTCCGCCTGTTTTCATAAAAGGCACGCATTCAGAAGCTGCAAACAGAATCTTTTTCATAGTAATCCTCCCTGTATTATCTTATATTGTAATACTTATATTTTACAATATATTTCATCATAATACTATGTTTATTTCTGGCTTTTCAGAAAAGATGTTAAGAATTTTAAGAATTTTTTCATTTCTTCATCTGTTCCAATGGTAATTCTCAGATAATTATTAATACGAGGTTTATCAAAATATCTTACGTAAATATTGTTTGCTCTGGCGGCTTCAAAGATTTCTTTTGCCGGTACATCCGGATGGGAAGCAAACAGGAAGTTTGCCTGAGAATCCGGAAAAGTAAATCCAAGCTTCTTCATTTCAGCTTTAAACCACTCTCTCGTATGAACAATCTTTTCTACAGTTTCTTTAAAATAGGCATCGTCTTCAACGGATGCTGTTCCTAAAAGAATGGACGGGCGATTCATTGTGTAGGAGTTAAAGGAATACTTCACATCATTTAAAGCTTTAATTAATTCCGCAGAACCCATAGCATATCCGATACGCATTCCTGCCATAGAACGTGATTTGGAAAACGTCTGCACAACTAAAAGGTTCTCATATTTAGAAAGAAGCTGCTGCGCACTGTGTCCTCCAAAGTCTACATATGCCTCATCTACAATAACAATGACATCTTGATTATGAGCGATAATATCCTCAATCTCATCAAGTGGCATCAAAACTCCTGTAGGTGCGTTCGGGTTTGGGAATACGACTCCACCGTTTTTCCAGTAGTAATCGTCTTTTTTAATCATAAAGTTTTCATCTAATGGCTTCTTATCATATGGGATTTTGAATAAATCAGCCCACACATCATAAAAAGAATACGTGATATCAGGGAAAAATATCGGCTTTTCGCTATTAAAAAATGTAAGAAAAGCCATAGCCAGTACATCATCGGAGCCGACTCCGACAAAAACCTGATTGCTGTCTAATCCCTTGTATTTTGCGATTGCTTCCACTAACATTCCGGCTGTTGGATCCGGATAAAGACGCAGTTCTTCTGTTTTAGCACAGATTTTCGCACACTGTTCTTTTACCTTTGGTGAAGGTGGATAAGGATTCTCATTCGTGTTTAACTTTATTACATTCGCTTCTTTTGGTTGTTCGCCAGGTACGTACGGAACAACCTGTCTGATATTTTTCTTCCACTCCTGCATAATTTTTAACGCTCCATTTCCTGTAATTTACTTAATTTGGCTGCCTGGTCTGCTGCTGTTAAGCTATCGATGATCTCATCGAGATCTCCATTTAAAATATCATCAAGACGATGGAGAGTTAATTTAATTCTGTGATCTGTCACACGTCCCTGTGGGAAGTTGTAAGTACGAATCTTCTCTGCTCTGTCACCTGTTCCAATCTGGCTTTTACGAAGTTCGGCCTCTGCATCATGTGCTTTGGACTGCTCTAAATCATACAAACGTGCGCGCAGTACTTTGATTGCTTTATCTTTATTTTTAAGCTGTGACTTTTCATCCTGACAGGAAATAACGATACCTGTTGGGATATGTGTTAATCGAACAGCGGAATCAGTTGTATTTACGCACTGACCACCGTTTCCGGAAGCACGGAACACATCAAATCGACAATCATTCATATCAAGCTGTACATCAACTTCTTCTGCTTCCGGCATAATTGCCACAGTGATCGTAGATGTGTGAATACGTCCGCCGGACTCTGTTGCAGGGATACGCTGTACACGATGAACACCACTTTCGTATTTCAATCTTGAGTATGCGCCCTGACCATTGATCATAAAGGAAACTTCTTTAAATCCACCAATACCATTCTCATTCACATCGATGAACTCTGTTTTCCAACGTTTTGATTCTGCATAGTTTTTATACATACGATAAATTTCAGCAGCAAATAATGCGGCCTCATCTCCACCGGCACCTGCACGAATCTCGACAATAACGTTCTTATCATCGTTAGGGTCTTTTGGAAGAAGGAGAACCTTTAATTCCTCTTCATACTGTTCTACATTCTTCTTTGCTTCAGATAACTCCTCTTTCAGAAGCTCACGCATTTCCTCATCGTGTTCTTCTTCAAGCATCTCCACACTGTCTTCAATTGTCTGTTTGGCTTCTTTATACTCTTTGTATTTCTCTACGATCGGAGCTAGCTCATTCTGTTCTTTCATCAGATTGCGGAAACGGTTCTGATCACTTACTACATCCGGCTCACTCAGTTCCTGCATAACCTCATCCAGACGTTTTACAAGATCTTCTAATTTATCAAACATCTTTCTTCCTCCTGCTATTCTATATTTTATAACCATCTGGTCGTACTCTATTGCCAAATGATCATATATTTATGATGTGTTTTGTAATCGAAATTACAGACTATCTTCTACTATATATGCCTGTCGCGATTCGGTCAAGTCCTGCAAGATCTTTATGCACTTTTACTTCAGAAAATCCTCTGTCCGTCATAAGGCGAATCATATCTTCACCCTGTTCTGCTCCGATTTCAAAATAGATTCTTCCATTTGAATTTAGATAATCCGGAGCCTGTTCTATAATTTTCCGATAAAAAGCAAGACCATCTTCCTCTCCATCAAGAGCAAGTCGTGGCTCATGATCTTTTACCTCAGGCATCAGTCCCTGAATTACCTGCGAGGGAATATACGGTGGATTTGATAAAATGTAATCGAATCTTCCTTCTATATTTTCAAAAAGATTTCCTCTTATTAAAGTAACACTTGCATTTAGGTTTTCTGCATTCTTCTTTGCTACAGATAATGCACCCTCAGAAATATCTGCAAGGGTTATTTCTGTATTTTGACAAAGCTTTTTTACAGAAATACCGATACAACCGCTGCCTGTACATAAATCCAGTACTTTGACTTTCTGTTCATTTTTCTGATCTGCTGCATTATTAAACTCACATCGGTTCTGTGTCTTTACATTCCGAATATCTTCGACAGCCAGCTCAACCAGACACTCTGTATCCTGTCTTGGAATTAAAACTCTCTCATCAACACTGAAATCAAATCCCATAAACTCACATTCACCCATGAGATATTGTAAAGGAACTCTCTGTTCTCTTTTTAAAAGAACTTCTTCCAGTTCCTCCAGAAGTTCCTGCCTTACTTCCCCGTTTGGATTCATATAAAATTCTGCCCGGTCAATGTGAAGCTTCCACTCAAGCAAAACCCAGCTTTCATATTCAAAATCTTCAATTCCTGCTTTTTGCAGGCGTTCTCGTATATTTGTTAAAATGTCCCGAATTGTCATGTTCAATCCTCCAGCTCTCCATTATGCATTGCCCGAAGATACTCTTTCCAATCAAATACACCTTCTACCGCTTTGATTGCCACTTCCATCATCTCTTCATCTGGCTCTCTCGTTGTAAAGTACTGAAGATACAAGCCAGGCTTACTAAGCGTATTCACAAGCTTTGAATCACTTCTTCCTGCCAGACGGATAAATTCATAGGAAATCCCCGCTACAATCGGAACAAGTAAGATTCGTAAAACAAACTTCCATAATAAGCTATCTACACGAATAAACATAAACACTACGATACTGACAATCATAACAATAAGCAGAAAGCTGGTTCCACAACGCTTATGAAGCCTCGAATACTTTTTAATATTTTCCGGTGTCAGATCCTCCCCATGTTCTAAACAGTTAATCGTCTTATGTTCTGCACCATGATACATAAATACCCGCTTTATATCCTCCATCTTAGATATAAGCCATATATATATTAGAAATAACGCCACACGTATGATTCCTTCAATCAGGGTACGTATACTGTAAGATGGCAGAAATCCTTTCATCAGATTCGTAAGAAAAAATGGAAGTACCATAAAAATCCCAAGCGCCAATATAACAGAAATGATCATTGTGATTCCCATTAGAACGCTTTCTAACTTATCTCCAAAAATTTTTGTAAAAAACTGTTCCACTTTTCCCGGCTCATAATCCTCTTCCTCATAAAAAGAAGAAGAATAGGATAATGTTTTTAACCCGATATATAAAGACTCTCCAAAGTTAACAACTCCACGTATGATCGGTAAGCCAAGAACCGCATAACGACTTCCCAGACTTTTATACTCGTCCGTCATTACTTCTATTTCATGATCTGGTTTCCGGACAGCCACTGCATAACGGTCAAGATTCTTCATCATGACACCTTCCATTACTGCCTGTCCACCAATACTTGTCTTTTTCAAAGAGCACCTCCTTTCAAGAATGCCTCACATTCTTGCTGCGAGATGTGCGTTATCTCACATCTGGTATAACCAAAATTAGGCGACGGTACAACATCACAACATTCTCTGTGATACATTGCACCGCCGCCTAATTTAAAACCTTCCGGTTATTAATTCTGATTCATGCCATATTTACGATTGAACTTGTCAATACGTCCACGAGCCTTAGCAGCTTTCTGCTGTCCTGTGTAGAATGAATGACATTTAGAACAAATTTCTACATGGATGTCTTCTTTAGTAGAACCTGTAACAAATTCATTACCGCAGTTACATACAACCTTTGCCTGATAGTATTTTGGATGGATTCCCTCACGCATCTTATTCACCTCTTCCAATATATGTTTCATTAATTAATTATATTCAATAGTTATCTTATTTCAAACAGCGTTCTTATTATACCATAACAGTATGTAGAGTGCAAGAACTTTTTACTTCTTTTTAATCAATTCTTTTTAATTAAATTTATTGTGATTCTTAAAAAGAATCTTACCTGCCCACTCCATATCAATCTTCATAAAACCATCTGTAGAATGTTCTTTGATTGCCTCTTTATACTTATCCTCAACTTGACGGTAGAACTCTCTTGTCAATGGAATCTTTCCAATTCCCTTTTTCTGGAAAAAGACAAGAAAACAATAATTGTCTCTGTTATAATCAAAAAGAATATTTAACAGTGTATCATCTTCCATCTCCTTCTTAATCTGGTCAAGATACATGATCTTAATGATCTCGATCACACGATCATCTAAATGATTATCGACAATCATAATCTTTTCCTTTAAATCATTAATATTATCTACAAGACGTTTATCTATACCTTTTTCCTGTTCAAGCTCCGCAATCTCTGCTTTAATCTCTGCATTCATGACCGGTGCCATGTAAATCATAATATTTCTTCGGCTATCCACATATAAACTGTCATATGTAAGCGGTGCCATATACTCACATTCTTCACAGCTAAACTGATAAAGCCGGTTCTTCATAATTTCTTCTTTTAATTTTGCCTTCTCTGTTACATTAATAACCTTATACTTTTTAAGAGAATGCTTATGCCCGCACTTTGGACATTCTAATTCTTCCATCGCATAACTTGTCAGTCTCTTGCCTTCCATACTATATTTTCCTCCAACACCTGCAAATATATTTATAAAAAAATATAAAAATATCTGCCTTTTTCTAACTCTTATAATAGGCTGATTTTGCCATACAGTCAAGAAAGAATACACCTCTCACAAACCACATATTTATCTCTATATATCCATCTGTAAATAGAACAGAGGCTGTCGGGCTATTGTTCCAAGGTAAAATAAAAATAAAACACAGAGAGGTCCACAAAAAAGGACTCCCCAGAAGGAGGAGGCATCCGAACCTTCCGGGAAGTCTCTTTTAGTTTAAACGCAGATTATATTTCCTATTTAACGAGTTACAATCTTTTGTTTAGAAATCTTACTGAAAATTTGCTTGCCATTATACTTTACGTAAGAACGTACTTTGAAACGATATCTTCTGTAACGTTTGAAGTTTACATTGTTTGTTGTGATTTTTACAGAAATTGTCTTTTTCTTTGTATTTTGTACAACTTTAGACTTTCTATCGCGGGTAAATTTCTTCTTTTTACTGTCATACTTATAGTATTTTTTACCCTCAATCTTTCCAACAAGTTTAAACTTCCTCGTCTGCCACATGTACTCATAGAGCTGATATCCTTTAACATTACGTTCTGTTTTAAGCTGAATTGCTGCCTTTGTCGTTCCAGCTTTCTTTACAGATGTAATCTTTGGAGTCTGCGGCTTTGTAACAGCAACGGCACAATTAGATACCTGTCCATAAATTACTTTTTTGTTTAAAGATACACCATATGCTTTTACAAGATATCTGTATACCGTTCCCGGTGTACGCTTCTTATCTGTATAGGCAGTCTTCTTTGTGTTAGCGATCACAGCATATTTCTTTGTCTTTGTATTATAACGATATACTATGTAGCCCTGTGCATCTTTTGCCTGGCTCCAGCTAAGGTTAATCTTTCGAACACCTTTCGCTTTTGCTTTTACTTTTGGCGTTCCTGGATGAATATCTACATATGTCGGATCATTAGCTCCACAGTTTCCGCAAATACCATTCTGATAGTTGTGACCTGTTACCGGAAGTACAATATCTTTCCACTGTACCGCCTTCATCGCTGCTTCTTCTAAGAACATTTCCTTGCAGTTTTCATCCTCACAGATCCAGTATTCTTTGTTTCCTTCCTTTGTACAGGTTGGATCTACCTTGTCCACTTTCTTAAGTGTATGTTTATGAGCAGTAATGTCAGTCTGGATTTCTCCTGTGATTCCTGAAATAGTTATCGCATAACTTCCATCTTTATTTTTCTGTGCCTCAACTGAAGTGCAGTTATCCGGCTGTTCTTTTTCTTCTAAAAGCTTATCGGTCAGGCAGTCATATCCGTTAATAACCAGCTTATCAATACGGATATATTTATTCTCTGTGTCTGGTGTTACTACAAAGGAAAGTGTTCCATTTTCACGAATTTCTGTCTCTGGTGTTGTATCATCCGGAGTTCTCTTCATTTCAGAAAGCAGATATCCTTCATTTGCTGTCGGCAGTGCGTAACCTTTATACTGGGTGAACTGTACAGTTACATGTACTTTCTTGTCGAGTTCTTCAATGACACACGTATTGGAAAGTTCATTTTCTACTTTCTTACCATTCACATACCAGCCTGCTACCATAAAGTCTGCACTCTTTGGAACTGCCGTAAATGTAAGAGTTTTTCCACCTTCTACTGTAGTTGTCTGATCTTTTTTCAGCTTAAGGTCTATGCTGCCGGCTTTCGCATTAAGAGTTCCTGCATTAGAAACAGCGCCTTCACTTGTTTCATCAACTTCGTAAGAAACTTCATACATTGTAGCTGCATCAAATATTGCTTCTACACTATGTTCTTTCTTAACTTCGGAAAGAGTCAGTTCAGAACCATCTGCACTTATGCTTATTCCCTCTGTCGTATCTGTGACTTCTGTTCCATCAAGCTTCCAGCCTTTGATATGACAGAATTTATTGGATACTGCAGTAAACTTGATACTTGTTCCATATGCTGCTGAAATTTCTCCATCGGTCTTTTCCTCAGTATCTTTACCAACAAGAAGTTTTCCCTGTTCGTTGTTTACTTTATAAGTTACTTTATAAGATGCAGGAACAAGCTGTACAGAAACTTCTGTATCCTTCTTCACTGTCACTTCATAGGAAGCGCTGTGGCTGTCAATCACCTGACCGTCTACAGTCCAGCTTTCAACGATATAGTCTGCATCCGGTTTCACAGTAAATGTATATTTTTCATCGCCATTTACTTTATCACCACTTGCAACTTCGCCTGCCGCTCCCCTTGCTGTGAGCGTTCCATTAGAAGGCTGTGCATAGGTTAATGTAAACTGATCTTTTTCACAAACGACCTCTACTTTATAAGAAGCAACGGCTGGGGTTTCTTTAGCCCCACTCGGAACAGTAAATGTAAATGTATTTGCATTTTCTCCTTCTACAACCTTTCCATTTACCTTCCATTGACTTACTCTGTATGCTTCGTTCGGAGTTGTAGTAAAGATTACCTCACTTCCACCTCGAATATCTGCACTATCTCCTTCATAATCTTTATCTGTTTTATCCTTCGCTGTCACTGTACCGTTTACTGCGCTCCAGCTTACTGTATAATCAATCTGTACGAACTGTACGGTGATTGCGGCTCCTGTGCCGTTCTCATCGGCTGTGTAAGTATACGTATTGCCTGTCTGTCCATCAACAACCTTTCCATTTACTTTCCAGCATCCTACCTTATATCCGGTATCCGGCTGTGCGGTAATCTCTACCGTTGCTCCGACAGCAAGTACAAATCCAGATTCAATATTGGCAATCTGATCTACCTTTCCTGCCACTGCACTAATGATCTTTCCATTTTCTCCAGCAGCGATTGTTGTGTCACTTCCTGACTTCTTAAACTGTACGGTTACTGTGTAATCTTTTGCGATATTAGGAAGAGTTAAAACAGAATCCGTAACTTTTATTCCATCTTCTTTCAAAATCGTACCATTAATACGCCATTCCTGAATAGAATAATCCGTATCTGGTGCCGCAGTAAATGTCAGTGTACTTCCTTCATATACCTTTTCGTCAGTAGTAAGCTCATCAATCTTATAAATGTCCATCTGCTTTCTATCTGCCTTTGCGGTTAACGTTCCGTTTGCACTCTCACCTGCAGCAATTACAGGTTCATAAGTTACTTTATGTGTTCTAAGGGCTTTAAATGCTCCTTTTACGGTTACATTAGCTATTACATTCTCTACCTTATAAGACTTCGTATCTGTTGTGTTTCCAGATTTATCTTCATCGGTATATTCTGTTTCTACTGATGTACCTAACGCATCACCATCAACGACATAGCCTTTTTCCGGTGTTAATGTAACAGTTAAATTTGTTCCGATATCTACATGATCTTTATCTTTAACGATAACTTCTTTGCTGTCATCATCAAGATAGCTTACTTTTATTGTTCCATTTGCAACAGAAGGAATCGTTACGATTGGTTTTTCCTTGAAAATCTTTGTTGCATTTTTCATTCCTGTTGTTACATTTACATTCGTTGTCACATTATCTATTGTATATGACTTCGCATCCGTTGTTTTTCCTGTTCCATCCACATATTCTGCGTTTATGGAACCTAACTGTTCATCATCTACAATATAGTTCGTAGCTGGTGTTAATGTAACAAGCAACTGTGTACCATTTGGAATATGATCTCCATTTGATACCGATATATCTTTGTTAGCGGCATCTTTGTAGATTACTGTAAGAGTTCCATTCGAGATACCGGATGGTATTGTTACAACTGGTTTTTCTTTAATCGTGACAATGACTTCTGTATTGCTATCTAGTGCATCAAGGCTTGCTCCTGATAAATCTTCGCTTGCCTTCACATTGTTGCTCCAGCCAGTGACATAGTAATCATTGTTTAAAGTGAGGGCAAATTCTACCGGAATATATGCGGAATGACTGTCTCCACTTGTAATTTCCTGACCATTGCTTGTCGCTGTGAGTTCTGCAATCTTTTTATCTGTTACTATTGTCTCACCAGGTTTGCCGTCATCTAATACAACCTTATACTTTAAGCTGTATTTCTGGGCGATGGTAATCACTGGACGAATATACAGATTTTCGCTGATATTATAAAGGGTAAATGTATTACTTCCGCCGCTTAACGCTGCATCTTCCCAGGTCTTACCATCCTTACTTGTCTGCCACAGTTTTACCATATGATTTGTCTTATCTGCTACAGATGCTGTAAAGGTAAGTGTTGTTCCTTCTTTAATAGAAGTAAGATTTGTTACTGCTTCTTTTGTCTCTGCGTTGATTGCTGTTACCTTCGCAAGAGAAGTATCGGTCTTTCCATCTTCATCTGTTACACTGGTAATTACTTTGTAGGAAGCTGTGCTCTTCTTAAAGCTTACTATTACATTTTCATCCTTGGAAATATCTTCAAGAACTAATGTTGTTCCAAGATAATCCTCGTCTTTGTCCTGCCATTTGTAAGTCTTTCCATCTACTTTCCAGCCAGATACGATATATCCATCTTCTGGTTCTGCAGTAAATGTTACCTTGCTTCCCTGTATAATCTTAGTTCCAGAATTAATCTTCTTATCATTTTCATTAACGGCTGTTAAGGTTCCACCTTTACCATCTACATTGTAAGTAATCTCATGAGAGGTACTCTTGAAGCTCACTTCTACTGTAAGAACGCCGTCTTTTGTATGACCTGGATTTGTTGATGCGGTCTGTGATGCCGGATTAAAGGAAGCTACATCTAAAATCTTTCCGTCTTCAGAAATCATCATTCCTTCTGGAAGATTCTTTGCATCCACTTCATAATCTGTTCCGTTAATAATCCACTTAGCTACGCCATAGCCACTGTTTGGAGCCACTGCAAAACGAAGTCTTGTTCCTTTGGTCTGGTTACTTCCAGATGCCATCGGATACCAGTTATCCGCATAACGTCCAACAATCGTACCATTTTCTCCACAGGAGAACTTCACCTGTGCACTATCTGGTTTTACAGTAAAGCTTGCACTTTCAAATGTTGCTGTGTAATTATTCTGGAATGCTTTTACTTTATCTGTTACCGCGCCATTGCTGTCCGTCTTGTAGGAAAGTATAACATCAAACTTACCGGTCGCTGTTTTATCGGTAAAATATCCACAGTTCACATTAAGAACATCATTAAGGTTCACTCCCGAAATTTCCGGTTCCACCTTTAAAGTAATGTCAGAAGCACTAGACGGGGTTACACCATTTTTAATTTCCGGTGTAATTGTTACTGCTGCTTTTGTTACCTGTAAAGCTGCCGCTGCAAGTTCTTTCTGTGGATCAATCGTATCTCCATCATAAACGCGGAAATTATAGCTTGCCACTGATAATGGCTGTTTAACTTCATCCACTTTCTTTCTGTCTTTTTCTGTTGTTTCTACCGTATAAGTAAGATTCGTCTTTTCTGACTTCTTCCACTCCCCAACAGTCTGTGCCTTTGCCGCATCTGAGGAAACGGTAATGGCTCTTTCCTGAAGCTCATAACTAACACTTCCACCATAGGTCATGGTTCCTGTCAAAGTCTTTCCTGCACTGGATAATACAAGACGGTATTCTGTTGTGTTTGTCTCGTACGTTCCACCTGCATTATAATACTGTGCCTTCGTTGCCGATACTGTATAACCGGATTTGGCAAGAACATTTACCTGAATGCTGTAGAGACCACTCGTAGCTGCTGTCCAGGTTGTCTTTGCTGCACCATTGGCATCCGTCGTCGCACTGATCGTCTCTACTCCATTCGTCTGTGTATTTACAATCTTAAATTCTACAGATGCACCTGCCGCTGCCTTAGTATTGTCCTTTTCTGTTACTTTTGCACGAAGAGTTAATCTATCCCCAGCCTGTGTCGTATATACAGGTGTCTCTACGATATTGATAACTTGCTTTGTCACAAGCGTAAGCTTCGCCGGATCAAAACCAGCAAGTTCTGTATCTCCTACGGTGTAAGTTTCTTTTACATTCTCCTGAATAGAAGTGATTGTATATGTTGTCTTTTCGCCGCTGCTTATCGTTACAAGAGCAAATCCGTACTGACTCTCATTTTCGTAAGTAGTCTCCTGCTTTCCATTCACTGTACTTGTATCACTTACTGTATAGGTTTCATTTCTTCCAACAACAACTTTCGTATCTGCCTTGTGGTAAACATCATATAATGCATTTTTATCTGCATCTGATAAAGTCACAGCACTTCCAGGTGTATTCGGTGCGGAAGAATCATATGTATAGTATCCATTATTTGATTTCCAGTAATATGTGATTCCTGTCATGGATTCCAGACGGCTGTCTGTTGACGTAACTCCACTGCTTCCTGTACTGATTCCTGCTCTCTGTTCTCCGGTAATCTTCGCCTGAAGATAATAAGTAACATTATCTTTCGTTACAGTTATAGAATCCTTTCCACTGTTAAATTCTGTTGGAACATCTGTAACTGCATCATCGTTTAGATTCGTATAGGAATACTTTTCAGCAAATGTAATCTTATCTCCTGCAGTATATGTATCGCCGTTCTTAGCCACCTGATAATATACTATATTTTCCTTATCATCTTTTCCAACACCGTAATACTTCGGTGCAGTCTTATCTCCATCTGTATACACTGTTAACTCTGGCTGTGCACCTGATTTTTCTATCGTAATATTCTTTGTTGTCTTTATCTCTTGCGTTGTTGTACCTGTCTTCTTATTATAATTGGACTTGCCGGCATACGGTTTGGCAAGTGTTCCATTTCCCGTATTATCATGTCCGGTTATCGTAAGTTCTGGGGCAACTGCAGTTTCACCAACTGTAAGCGTCGCTGCCTTACTGTAATATTCAATAAGAGAGCTGGCACTTGTGTAACTTACGCGGAAAATACAGCGATATTCTGTATTATTATCTGCTTCTGTAAGATCATTAAGTGTAAGCTTACTGGATTTTGCTCCGTCAATCGTCTGCCATTTACCACCTTTTTCTCTTCTCTGCCATTTGTAATTAGTTGCTCTGTAATCAGAAGCTGTACTGGATAGATCCGCCTTAAATACAGCACTTCCGCCAATCTTTACACTTGCATTTTCTGGATTAGTGATGGTGACAGTTCCCATCTTCTCCGGAAGTGTCGTAACAATAAGCTTCTCACTGAAAACAGATTCTCCGGAGATCGCATCCCCTTTCTTTCCTTCTTTATAAGCCTTAATCGCGTAAGTATAGGATGTATCTGGTTTTAATCCTGTAACTTCGTATGTACTCTCTGTTCCATCGACTGTTCCGATCTGAATATCACTTCCATCAGAATAAATCTGATAAATACGATATTCATCAGCTCCTCTTTCTCCTGCATCCCATGTAATCTTCGCAGAATCAGATGTTACACTCTCTACTGCCAGATTTTCCGGTGGAGACGGAGGTGCGATAACATTCGTAAGCACATAACCAAGAACCGGTATTTCTGTACCATTTACCTTTGTTGTCCAATGTGCAAATTTCCAGTTAAAATCATAACCTTCTACCTGTTTACCTGTAACTGCACCCGTCTTTGTAATCGCCTCTGTATTAATTGTAGACTGCGATTCCGAATAAGTTGTACCGGCACCGCCGCCTGCTTTTACTCCAAATACAAGTCCATAAGCAGTAAACGAAGCATTCAGGTCATAGGTAAATGTCTTTTCCTGTTCTGTCTCTGTTGAAAATTCCTGTGTTACCGTTCCTTCCTTTCCATACTGGGTAGTTATTTTGCTTTCTGCCACATTATTAAGACCCGCTGTACTTGAACGGTAAGAGAATGGATTGCCCGGTGTGGCAAGTGTTCCATCTGCGATTTCTTCCAGTTCATAGCTTTGAGCTGCCTCATTATACTCATCCACCGGAAGCATACTTGTCAGCAGAGTACCCTGTCTCGCAAGTACCATCGTATCTTTTGTTCCTTTAATTTCATACCGATATGTTGTAACCGGTCTTCTGTAAACAATAACCTGATTTTCTCCCGTATCATTGGAGTAATTTAAGGAAAATTTCTTTGTCGTACTCGTAGCAGTCTCCCAGGTATATCCCTGTTCTACACTCGTCTCAAAGCCGGCACCGCATACAAAGCCGGCACAGATATCATCAACAGACCACTCAAAACCAGCTACGATATTCGTGGTAAGTCCCTCTGCTGTTGATACAGAAGTTCCCTCTCCATTCTCCTTACCATAAGCTGTTTCACTATTGCCGATATCTCCCTCGTCTACCTCAGAAAAGTATGGAGTTGATTCAAGAAGTGCAAGCACTTCCGGCTCTGTATATGTTAAAGATACGTCTTTAATTCTTGCGATCGTACTGTCTGAGTCAATATCTGGTGCACATAAAGATGTGTACGCATTCCCCTTCTTACTAATACGATATCCTGTTGAGTTATACTGCCAGGAAGATTTACCTGTCTTTTTGTATGTATAGGTCTTATAGAAATATTGATTTTTTGATGCTCGTTTCTGACAGGTTGTAAATACAATCTGTTCCCTGCCTTCTTCATTGCCGGAAAAATTACCGGATACTGCATCCTGTACCAATCCATTTGTAATGATAGAGGTACCAATTCCATTATCACTGTGATTAAAATAATCCGTACGGAATTCCTGATTAAGACCCTTCCCTGCTTCATAGGTATATATCGTATCCATAATCAGTACAGAGGCTGCTGCGTTCACACCATCTGCAGCAAAGGTATCTACAACGACCAGGGACTGCACGTCATCTCTGTAATGTCCATCCTTTGTAAATCCACTGACCTGTGGCTGTCCATTACTTCCTATTGCTGGTACTTCACTTTTCGCATACGTTCCTATTGCAGAATTACCTTTTTTAGTTGTTTTACTACAAGATGTTACATATGCACCGATATCATGGGTCAGATCTGCATCTTTATTTGTTTTCTTGTCTACCCATCCTGCTGTGATAATCTCCGGATAGTCCGCACCGCTGCCGGTCATAACAAGATTACCTACAGAAGAAGATGCCCAGCGGAGTCTCTGATTACCATTATTATATCCTTTGGTATCTAACTCAAAAGTTTTATTCCAGTAAGACTTTTCTTCCTCTGTGATATTATCATAAATAAACATTCTCGACTGGCGGTTATTTACATCCGCCTTCGTATTATTCATTCCTGCTGTGACAACAAGCTCATCTACGCTATCTTTGTCTGTATCTGCTGTTGTCATCTGAACAACTGGTGTATTTCTGAATACTTTTCCGTTATTTGAATGTTTTGTTGCTATATTCCCTGTACCTAAAATATCAAATATATTGCAGACAGTTCCTGTTTTCTCTAACTGCATATTACTTCCGATAGAGAACTCCCACAACTGAGGCTGTTCACTATCCGATTCCATCAACGGAGCATAGGCTATAACTGTATCCTTTCCATCTCCGTTAAAATCGCCTGCTGCTACAGAAACAAATCCTGTATCTTCAAATGCATCTGCTTGTTCCAGATAATCAAGAGTTTTTTCCCCTCCAATAGCATAGTATTACTTACTCTGTTTCCGTCTTTATCTGCAATATAAAGCTCCAGACGCTTTCCTCCAAGCCAGTAGCCAAGAACAGCCACATAGCGCTTCTGCCCTTCACCCTCTGCATCGACAGGCGCCGTATCCATAATGGTAAATCCGTTTTTGTTCCCTTCCTCTTTTTTACCTGTCCGAGTTCCGTCTGTTATGCTTCCAATGGAACCTTCTTTATGATCTCTGTCATTATTATAATTATAGGTTTCAAAACTTCTGTAGCCGTCATACCCCTGTGAAACAAACAGTTCCGGTACGGTAAAAAGATTCACCCATCCTTCTGTTCCATAAGGGTTATTCGCCTTTTCCTTTTTGGTATCAATGGTTGTATCCATCTTGATTCCAAAAGCATCCGTATTTTCATTACTGTTCTCATCCTGCGTTTTTGCTGTCGTTTCCGCTGCTTTCGCTGGTAAAGTTACCTGCGGAAAGAATGGAATGATTAAGGCTAACGCCAGAAAAATACTTAAAAATCGTTGTTTCATACTATCACTTTCTCCTCTCTCCGGTTACCCGTTATTTATTTCTATTTTCTCAGAAAATTCAGCTTTTTTCAATTAATTTGTCGTGAATGGCTTATTTTTGTCGTGAACGGTCAGTTTTTTTCATTTAAAAATAAAAAGCACACCTGCAGGCAAGCCTGCATCGGCTTTCTAACCTTTTGACCCTGGTATCTAATAAAAAATATATTGTTAACCTTTTTATACGCACTCGGTTGACAATAAGTTTTTTTTCTTATATAATGAACCCAGTTTCCATTTAACTTAACAAATATCATATTTTAGAGAGGAATTTATTATGACTACTGCTACTGTAAACACAAAGAAAAAGTCTTTTACAACTTTTCAGATGGCTCTTATTGCTGTTATGGCTGCCATCACCTGTATTTTAGGACCTCTGTCCATCCCGATTCCGGTCAGTCCTGTTCCGATTTCTTTAACAAATCTGGCAATTTACCTGACTGTATGTCTGCTTGGCTGGAAGTTTGGAACAATAAGTTATCTGATCTATCTTCTTATTGGTATTGCAGGACTCCCTGTTTTCTCCGGTTTTAGTTCCGGTTTTGCAAAACTTTTAGGACCAACCGGCGGATACCTGATCGGCTTTATTCCAATGGCAATCATCTGTGGATTTGCTTTTGAAAAGTTTTCTAACCGCGGTATGCAGATTGCCGGTCTTGCTATCGGTACTATTATTGCTTACATTTTCGGTACAGCATGGCTTGCCATCGAAGCACATCTTACCTTTTACCAGGCATTACTTGCCGGAGTAATTCCTTATATTCCAGGTGACCTTGTAAAGATTATTCTCGTTGTCCTCGTAGGACCGATTGTTAAAAAAAGATTACAATCTGCCGGACTTCTCCTGTAAGCAGCATTTTTTCTAATACTTTTTCAAAATATTTTGCTATACATTTTTGAATAAAATATAAAGAAAAGCCACATGTGATGATAATTTTTTATCAGTCAATGTGGTTTTTTCTGTCTTTTTTATAAATGAATGTCTTCTTCACGACTTTAAATTGTTTTCTTTTGTAAATTGTTATTATTATAACGTTTTTATTATAATGATAATAAATTATCATTTCTTTTCAAATTTTTTCTCATATGATATAATCGCTCCATTGAGACTATTTTTGTTATCAGGGTGGTAGCCCTGTGAATGGAGGAAATTATGAGTAGACTTGAGGTCAGAAAAAAAAGCAAGGCCCAGTTAGTCGTTGACAATCTGTACGAAGATCTGGAACGCCGAATTATTGCCAGTCCTCCCGGACTGTGTCCTGTTGATATGACAGCTTCTTTCCTGAAACTGTTTCATGCACAGACTTGTGGAAAGTGCGTTCCATGCCGTATCGGTCTGGGCGTTCTTGAAGATATGTTAGAAGATGTACTGGACGGAAAAGCCACTTTAGAAACACTTAGTTTAATTGAACGTACTGCAAAGGCCATTTATGACAGTGCTGACTGTGCTATCGGTTACGAAGCCGGAAGAATGGTTCTAAAAGGTCTGGAAGGTTTTCGTGAAGATTTCATTGAGCATATCACGAACGGTCATTGTTCCTGTCATTTAGAACAGCCGGTTCCTTGTGTTGCTCTTTGCCCTGCCGGTGTTGATGTTCCCGGTTATATTTCTCTTATCGTTGATGAACGCTATGCGGATGCCGTTAAGCTGATTCGTAAAGATAATCCTTTTGTTACTTCCTGTGCACTTGTATGTGAACATCCATGTGAGACAAAGTGCCGCCGTAACTTTGTGGATGATGCCGTTAATATTCGTGGATTAAAGCGTTATGCCGCTGATCATTGTGGTCTCGTGCCACCTCCGGAATGCTGTGAATCTACTGGTAAAACAGTTGCTATCATCGGTGGTGGTCCTTCCGGTTTAAGTGCTGCCTACTACTTACAGCAGATGGGACATCAGTGTACTATTTTTGAACAGAGAAAAGAACTCGGTGGAATGCTTTACTATGGTATTCCGAACTATCGTCTTCCAAAAGACCGTCTTGCAGAAGATATTCAGAATATCCTTGCTACAGGTGTTGAGACAAAGATGAATACCTGCATTGGCGATGGAGATGGAGAGATTTCCTTTAAGATGTTAAAAGAAAACTACGATGCCGTTTATGTTTCGATCGGTGCCCACACTGATAAAAAGCTTGGAATCCCAGGAGAAGATGCCAAAGGTGTTATCTCTGCCATCCAGATGTTACGTGATATCGGAGATGGTAACCCACCAGATTTCACAGGCAAGAATGTCATTGTTGTCGGGGGTGGTAATGTAGCTATGGATGCTACCCGTTCTGCTATCCGTCTCGGTGCAAAGAACGTTAGTGTTATGTACCGACGCAGAAAGGCTGATATGACTGCCCTCATGGACGAAATCGAAGCTGCTATCGCAGAGGGTGCTGAAATTCTTGAACTTCATGCTCCTCAGGCAATCGAAACCAATAAAAAAGGACAGGTAACTGCTATGGTTGCTGACCCTAAGATTATCGGACTGATCACCGGCGGCCGTCCTTCTCCGGCAAATTCCGGAAGAGAACCAATACATATCCCTTGTGACATCGTTATTGTTGCTATCGGACAAAATATTGTTTCTGAACCATTTGAACGTGCCGGCATTCCTGCCAGACGTGGATGTTTCTTAGCAGAAAAGGACAGCTCTATCGCAGAAAAAGATGGTGTGTTTGCCGGTGGTGACTGTGTAACCGGTCCTGCTACTGTTATTCGTGCCATCGCAGCCGGAAAAGTAGCCGCTGCCAACATCGACAACTACCTCGGATTCAATCACAAGATTGAAAGCGGCGTTGTTGTTCCAGAACCTCGTATTGAGAACAAGACACCTTGCGGACGTGTTACTATGATGGAAAGAAATACTACAGAACGTAAGAAAGATTTCAATATCGTAGAAAACGGTATGACCTGCAAGGAAGCGAATCAGGAAGCGCACCGCTGCCTGCGCTGTGACCGTTTTGGTTATGGAGTATTTAAAGGAGGACGAGTTGAAGAATGGTAAATATTAAGATAAATGACGTTCCTATCTCTGTGGAAGAGGGAACTACGATTTTAGAAGCCTGCAGAGAGGCAAAAATGATTGTTCCGACTCTCTGTTATTTAAAAGATATCAATGAGATCGGTGCCTGTCGTGTCTGCGTTGTAGAAGTAAAAGGTATCGAACGACTCGTCACTTCCTGTAACCATAAAGTAAAAGAAGGTATGGAAATCTATACCAACACTCCAAAGGTTCGTGACGCACGCCGAATCAATATCAAGATGATTCTCTCACAGCATAACTGTTTCTGCCCTACCTGTGTTCGAAGTGGAAACTGCCAGCTTCAGAAAGTAGCGAACGATCTTGAGTTTGGAAGCGGCACTTTCAAACAGCATATTACAGAAGAAAAGTGGCCTATGGACTTTCCTCTGATTCGCGACGAAAGCAAGTGTATCAAATGTATGCGCTGTATACAGATCTGTGATAAAGTACAGTCTTTAAAAGTCTGGGATATCGCAAAAACAGGTTCCCGTACTACGGTAAATGTTTCTCTCGGCAGAAATATCAAAGAAGCTGACTGTGCACTTTGTGGACAGTGTATCACCCACTGCCCGGTTGCTGCCCTGGCCGGAAGAGATGATAAACGCCCGGTATTCTCCCAAAACGGTATGTTAAATACCCGCAGAAAAACTACAGTCGTTCAGGTAGCTCCCGCTGTTCGTACCGCATGGGCAGAAGCATTCCGTCTTTCCCGAAAATTTGCTTCTCCAGAACGTCTTGCCGGTGCGCTCCGCTTAATGGGATTTGATTATGTATTCGATACAACCTACGCTGCTGACCTTACCATCATGGAAGAAGGAAGCGAATTCTTAGAGCGTTTAAAACATAAAGAAGACTATCAGTGGCCAATGTTTACTTCCTGTTGTCCGGGATGGGTTCGTTTCTTAAAATCCCAATATCCGGATATGGTAGACTGCCTCTCTACTGCAAAGTCTCCTCAGCAGATGCAAGGTGCAATTATTAAAAATTACTTTGCAGATAAAATCCATGAAGACCCTGAAAACATCTTCAGCGTTTCTATCATGCCATGTATCGCAAAGAAAGCAGAATGTGCACTTCCTACAATGGACAGCACTGGAACCGGTCCGGATGTTGATGTTGTACTGAATACAAGAGAATTCGTTGATTATATGAAGTCTCTTAATATCGATGTTTATGGACTCCCAGAAGACCGCTTTGATTCTCCTTGCGGAGAAGGAACAGGTGCTGCTGTTATCTTCGGTACTACCGGTGGTGTTATGGAAGCCGCTTTAAGAAGCTGCTACTACCTTGCGACCGGAGAAAACCCAGATCCTGATGCATTCCACAGTGTCCGCGGCATGGACGGCTGGAAAGAAGCTTCCATCGATATCGCCGGAACAGAAGTTAAAGTCGCTGTAGTAAGCGGTCTTGGTAACGCAAGAAAGTTAATCGAAGCCATCCGCAGAGGTGAAGTATTCTACCACTTCGTAGAAGTTATGGCATGCCCTGGCGGCTGTGTAGGCGGTGGCGGACAGCCGATCCACGAAGGAAAAGAAATGGCTGAGATCCGCTCTAAGAACCTCTACTTCCTCGATTCCCACAACGAGCGCCGTTTCTCCCATGAGAATCCGGAAGTATTAAAAACTTACGCGGAATACCTTGAGAAACCACTCTCACGTATGTCTCATAAGCTGCTGCATACGGACCATCACGCATGGGATATGCCACTGGCTCCAAAATTAAAGAAAAGATAATCTACTAATTTGCTGGGGACACAGACACCGCTTTAGTAGAAGATATTGAGCTGAATTGTAGTTAGTCTTCTAAAGAAAAAAGAATTGTGATAAGTTTGATTTTGTTCCGTTG
>OFMN01000735.1_pt1 | contig 27167 bp, 27 predicted proteins | sample 1541791 | NCBI WGS metagenome assembly OFMN01 (sample SAMN04209248, study PRJEB22552) | human gut metagenome | biome: gut; material: feces | host: Homo sapiens | place: USA: Oklahoma
TGTAGTAGAAGTCGTAGCTCTGCATGATCATGTAGTTGAACTCGAGGAAGGACAGACCGCGCTCCATGCGCTGCTCATAGCACTTGGCACGCAGCATGTTGTTGACCGAGAAGCAGGCACCCACGTCACGCAGCAGCTCCACATAGTTCAGGTTCAGCAGCCAGTCGGCGTTGTTCAGCATCAAAGCCTTGTCATCCGAGAAGTCGATGAACTTTTCCATCTGCTTTTTAAAGCAGGCTGCATTGTGGGCGATGTCCTCTTTGGTCAGCATCTTGCGCATATCGGTGCGGCCGGAGGGATCGCCGATCATGGTAGTGCCTCCGCCGATCAGGGCGATCGGCTTGTTGCCTGCCATCTGCAGGCGCTTCATCAGGGTCAGGGCCATAAAATGGCCTGCGGTCAGGCTGTCGGCCGTGCAGTCAAAGCCGATATAAAAAGTAGCCTTGCCGTTGTTGATCAGATCAATGATCTCGTTGTCGGTGATCTGTGCCACCAGACCACGGGCCTGCAGCTCTTCGTACAAAGTCATAGAAACATCCTCCTGTTTTGTGGGGCAGAGGAAACAAAAACGCCCTCTGCCAAACATCAATTTGGCAGAGGGCGAGAAATCTTCGCGGTACCACCTCTGTTTGCCGCTTCCTCACAGAAACGACCTCACGAGTGCACACCCCAGAGTAGAGTGACACTCCTGCGTTTGTAACGCTCGCACGCGGCACAGCCTACTAGCTCAGACAGCATTCAGCCTGCAGCTCCGGGAGGTATTCGCCTGCTGTTCTGCGGCCCCTTGCACCAACCGGGGTTTCTCTGGACAGAACACTTCAGGGTACTTATTCCCTTCATCGCCATTAACAAAACTTACTTTATCACAAGAACACGGGCTTGTCAAGCCCCGGATTCCGACGGGAACGTTCCCCTGTTACTGGCGGCCGGTACCCAGCATTTCCCGCGCATTTGCCCGTGAAAGCTCGGTCACATGATCGCCGGAGATCAACCGGGCCAGTGCTTCCACGCGGCCCTCCGTATCCAGCGGGTGGATCTCGGTATAAGTGCGATCGTTCGTCACATTTTTCTGGATCAGCAGGTGGCAGTCAGCCAGTGCGGCGATCTGTGCCGTATGGGTGATGCACAGGATCTGGTGTCCCCGTGCGCTCTGCCGCAGCACCTCACCGATCCGTCCGGCGGCCTTGCCGGAAACACCGCTGTCGATCTCATCGTAGATCACCGTGGGCACTGCATCCCGGTCTGCCAGCGCATTTTTGATGGCAAGGGTGATGCGGCTCAGCTCACCGCCGGAGGCAATGCGGGCCAGCGGTTTCGGGGCTTCACCGGCGTTCGTGGAGATGTAGAATTCCACGCTGTCCTGTCCGTGGCTTGCCAGCGGCCCACGGGCGTGGTGCAGCGTCATGCGCACACCCGGCATATTCAGGAACTGCAAGGTATCGGTAATGCGTGCATTCAGCTCGTCAAAGGCTTTCAGACGGGTCTGGGTCAAGGCCTCCGCCTTTTCGCGCGCCAGACCATACAGGCGCAGCTTTTCCGCCTGCAGCTGATTGTGCCGCTGCTCCGAGAACTGGATCTGTTCCAGTTCCTCCCGTGCTTTCTGTCCAAAGGCAATGATGTCCTCCACCGTATCACCGTACTTGCGTTTGAGACGGTACAACAGATCCAGCCGCTGTTCGATCTCATCCAGCTCGGCGTCGTTCGTGTCGTAGGCATCCAGCCGGTCGATCAGCTCTGCCGCTGCGTCCTTGGCCGAATAGTACAGGTCCATCAGCGTGCCGGACACCCCGGAAAGTGACTCGTCCAGCTGGGCGGCCGTATCCATGGCGTTGGATGCTTCACCCAGCAGATCCACTGCGCCGGGGGTGTCATCGTCCCCGGACAGCAGCGCATGGGCCTTTGCCACCCGGTCCCGGATGGTGGACGCGTTGGCCAGCACCTTGCGGCGTGCTTCCAGGGTCTGCTCCTCGCCGGCGGTCAGTCCGGCTTCTTCGATCTCCTGTACCTGATAGCTCAGCAGGTCGATCCGTCGCTGCTTTTCCGCTTCGTCGGTGATCATGGCGTCCAGTTCCTTCTTGACCTTGACCAGGCTCCGGTACAGCACATAATACTCCTGATAGAGTTTGGCGTTCTGCGCATAATCGTCCAGAATGCTCAGATGGTGTGCCGGATTCAGCAGTCCCACCGAGTCGTGCTGGCCGTTGATGTTGATCAGACCTCCGCACAGCTCCCGCAGCACAGCCGCCGTGGTGGGCATGCCGTTGATCCGGCAGCTGCTCTTTCCTTCGGCGGTGATCTCACGGCTCAGAAGCAGCTCTGCCGAGCGCTCATAACCGGCCGCTTCCAGTTTGTCCAGCACCACATCCGGGATCTGCGCAAAAGACGCACGGATCACCGCTTTGGACGCACCCGTGCGCACAAGATCCTTGGAAGTCCGATTGCCCAGGATCGCGTTGATGGAGTCGATCAGAATGGACTTGCCCGCACCAGTCTCACCGGTGAGGACGTTCAGCCCCGGCTGAAAATGAACTTCTGCCTTCTGGATGACCGCGACATTTTCAATTTGCAGGCAGCTTAACATGGTTTATCGTCTCTCCCGCGTTTGTTTTACCCGATGTGCCGGGTCAGTTCCGTGCAGATGGTCTTGGCGTCCCGCTCGGAGCGGGCAACGATCAGAAAAGTGTCATCACCCGAAAGGGTGCCGACCACGTTTTTCCACTGCAATGCGTCAAATACCTCACAGGCTGCATTGGCCATGCCGGAATAGCACTTGACCAGCACCACATGGCCTGCATAGTCCACCCCCAGCACCGACTCATGAAAGATCGTCTCAAACCGGCCCTGGGTCTTGGGGTTAAAGCTCTCGTTCCGGCTGGAAACATAGCGGTAGCCCTCTGCAGTGGCAGCCTTGACCAGGCACAGCTCCCGGATATCCCGCGAGATCGTGGCCTGAGTCACATCAAACCCTTCCTTGCGCAGATAGTCCAGCAGCACTTCCTGCCGACTGATCGGATGCTCCTGCACAAGACGGAGAATGGTCTGCAGGCGGTCTCCCTTACTTTTTGCTTCTTCTTTGCGGACATGTGCCATAGCTCGTCGTATCTCCTTTTATCGTCTGCTGCGCAATTTCTGGTCGATGGCCTGGAACTGATCCGCCTTGCTGAAGGTGATCAGCTGCACCACCTGATCCGAAAGCCGGACTTCTGCCGTTGCGCCCGCCTTGAGCGGGAATCCTGCTGCACCGTCACAGCTGATGAACACCTCGCCGTCGGCCACCTGACCGACGCAGATGTTCAGCTTGCGTTCCTGCGCAAACACCATGGCCGGACTGGCAAGACTGTGGGGACAGATCGGCGTGACGACCACGCCTTTGGTCTGCGAATCCAGAATGGGCCCGCCTGCGGCCATCGAATACGCAGTAGAGCCGGTCGGCGTCGCAACGATCACACCATCGCCCCGGTAATGCTCCACCAGAATGTCATCGCAGTAAATGCTGAAGTCAATGGCCTGCTGCAGGCGGCCTTTTGTCACGACAACGTCGTTCAGTGCATGGCCTTCCCAGCCGTCATGGCCCAGAACATGGGCATAGAGCAGCATCCGGTTGTCCAGCTGGAACTCGCCCCGCGCCACGGCAGGCAGCTTGCTTTCCATCTCGCTGACCTCGCAGGTAGCCAGAAAACCGCAGCGGCCCAGGTTGATGCCCAGGATCGGCTTTGCATGCTTGAGCGAAAGATTCGCCTCATGCAGGATCGTTCCGTCTCCGCCGATGGTCAGGATCACGTCCGCACGTTCCAGACACTGTTCCAGCGGCAGATATACAACGCCGGCCGCATTGCAGACCGTGCGCAGATCCTCGCACATCAGCACCGATGCACCATGATTCTGCAGGATCTGCGCTGCACGCAGAGCGACCTCACTGGCCGAGATCTTTCCAGGGTTCGGAGAAATGTAAACCGTCATGCCGAAGCCTCCTGTTTTGGTTCTGTATCCGTATCGTTCAGCGGTCCAGCGTGGAATGGCTTGCAGCCACGACCTGTTCGGCGGCCGCATCGTCCAGCACGCAGGGCTCCTCGCTCTTCTGCACGAACATCAGATATTCGATGTTGCCTTCCGGACCTTTCACCGGGCTGAAATCCAGCCCGCGCACAGCAAATCCGTTGGCAGCCGCATAGCCCATGGCATTGTGCAGCACTTCGCGGTGGGTGGCGGGGTCACGCACCACGCCGTTCTTGCCCACTTTTTCGCGCCCGGCTTCAAACTGCGGCTTGACCAGACAGACGCCCATGGCGTCCGGCGTGGTGATGGCCTGTGCCACCGGAAAAATATGATGCAGCGAGATAAAGGAAACGTCCACGCTGAAGAACTCGATCGGTTCATCCAGAGCCTCCGGCGTAACGTTGCGGATGTTGGTGCGCTCCATGTTGATCACGCGCTCATCGGTGCGCAGCTTCCAGGCCAACTGGCCGTAGCCCACATCCACTGCGTAGACCTTGACCGCACCGTTCTGCAGCATGCAGTCGGTAAACCCGCCGGTCGATGCACCAATGTCCATGCACACCTTGCCCTTGGGCGTCAGCGGAAAACACTGCATGGCTTTTTCCAGCTTCAGGCCGCCGCGGCTGACATAACCGATGTCGTGCCCGCGCACCTCCACCTTGGCATCATCCTTGATCATCTCACCGGCCTTGTCCACCTTCTGTTCGTTGACAAACACCACACCGGACATGATCATGGCCTTGGCACGTTCACGGCTCTGGATCAGACCATGCTGAACCAGATATTGATCCAACCGAATTTTCACGATATGTTTTCTCCTTTCATCCAGGCATCCATCACCTGCTGTGCAAGGGTGTCGGCATCCAGCCCGGTGACCTGCTTAATCTGCGGGACGGTTGCATGGGGCAGGTTGGCCGTATGCACAGCAGCGTGCAGGAAGGTTCCATTCCAGCCCGCCTGCTGCAGGCAATAGGCCAGATGCTCCCCGATGCTGCCCCATTCCACACATTCTTCTGCAAATAGCACGATTTTATAATTCTTCACAGCTTCGATCATTTTTCCTGTAAAGGGGAACAGCTTTACGAGTTTAAGTGCATCGCAATTAATACGATACTTCGTAAGTTTTTCACATGCAGTCAGAATATCATCCATTTCGTCTGCATAGCTGATCAACACCGCCTGGGCACCCTCGGTTCTGTGCAGGAAATCATAGTCCTGTCCGCTGCAGCCATACTGCGCCAGACGGGCATTTTCCCCACCCCGCGGATAACGGATCGCACGGGGGCCTCTGCAGCCGTCCTTCAGCAGCTCGTGCAGCCAATAGGTCAGCTCCGCATAATTGGAAGGTGCATAGAGCGGCATACCGACCTGGCTCAGGAAAGCCGGGTCGTAAACGCCCTGATGCGTTTCTCCGTCTGCCGGAACAAAACCCGCGCGGTCAATGGCGAACACGACGTTCTCCTGCAGCAGGTTCACATCGTGCAAGATCTGATCGTAAGAGCGCTGCAGAAAGGTGGAGTAAATGCACACCACCGGCAGCATGCCCTGACTGGCCAGACCTGCCGCAAAGGTCACGGCGTGCTGCTCTGCCATGCCCACGTCAAAGAACCGCTCCGGCGCACTGTGCGAAAAGAACTGCAGCCCGGTGCCATATTTCATGGCCGCGGTAATGGCGCAGATGCGGTTGTTCTGTGCAGCTTCCCGCGCAAGCGCCTGCCCGAAGGTCGTCGAAAACGATTCCTTGGGAGCCACCTCCGGGTCGGGCATTCCGTCCGGGTCAAAGGCCGATACCCCGTGGTAGTTGCCCGGGTTCATCTCGGCCGGCTGATATCCTTTGCCCTTTTTGGTCACAACATGCAGAAAGTGCGGGCCGGGCCGCTGGCTGATGGTGCGCAGGGTCCGCTCCAATTCTTCCTCATTGTGACCATCCACCGGCCCAATGTACTGGAACCCCATGTCCTCAAACATGGTCGAGTGGTACATTGCCCGTCGGAGCAATGTTTTACCCTCGGTCAGGGTTTTTTTCAGCGGGGTGCCCACCACCGGGACACTGTCGAGGAAGCTCCGCACATTGTCCTTAGCGTCAAAATATGCCGTCGTCGTGCGCAGGTGGGTCAGATACCGTGCCAGCGCGCCCACATTGTGGGAAATGGACATCTTATTGTCATTCAGGATCACGAGCAGATTGTCCAGGGAGCCGATGTTGTTCATGCCCTCGTAGACCATGCCGCCCGTAAAGGCACCATCGCCGATGACCGCAACCACCCAGCCCGGCTCATGCCGGATCTTCTTGGCCCAGGCCATGCCGATGGACAGCGAAAGCGCTGTGTTGCCGTGCCCTGCAATAAAGGCATCGTGCTCGCTCTCGTTCGGGTTCGGAAAACCGGAAATGCCATCCAGCTGGCGCAGTTTTGCAAAGCCGCTGCGTCGGCCGGTGAGCAGTTTGTGCGTATAGCACTGATGCCCCACGTCAAAAACGATTTTGTCCATTGGCGTCGTCATCACCCGGTGCAGAGCTACCGTCAGCTCCACTGCGCCGAGGTTGGACGCCAAATGACCGCCTGTGCGGGAGATATTCCGCAGCAAAAACTGACGGATCTCCGCACAGAGCTTGTTTACCTGTTCTTTGTCCAGATTTTTCAGATCGCTGGGTTGATCAATGTTGTCCAGCAGCAACGATTCCATAACCAAATCACACGTCCTTCATGCAATGTTTCCTACCCTGCTGGCACGTCTCACAGGCCCAGCGGGTACAGCAGGCCGACCACAAGGCCCACCAGAAAGCCTGCGACCACCTGCAGCGGAGTATGGCCGACCATTTCCTTCAGATGCATGTTCTGCAGGAACGGGGCGTTCTTTTCGCTGACCTCGATCCACTGGTCGATCATCTGGTTCAGCACCTTTGCCTGCTCGCCGGTCTCATGGCGCACGCCCATGGCGTCGTGCATGGTGATGATGGCCACCACACAGGCCACTGCAAAAATGGCAGAGTCAATGCCCTCACACCGTGCCGTGGCAATGACCATTGCGCAGACGGTGGCGCTGTGGGCGCTGGGCATACCGCCGTCGCCCCACATGCGCTCCAGCTGGAATTTGCCCAGCAGGATGAAGTTGATCAGGGTCTTGAGCACCTGCGCCACGAACCATGCCAGGAGCGACACGGTCAGGATGCGGTTGAATGAAAGGATCTCATAAATGAACTGCATAGCGTTTCCTTTTGCTTTCCCGGACGATGATCCGTTTTAGTTTTTGCGTGTCAGGAGCTGCTGCGCAAGCTGCTCCAGAAAGGCCGATTTTTCGCCGAATGTTTCGCGCAGAGCGCTGCAGGTCTTTTCGTTTACGCGCTGTGCAAGAGCCATTGCGCCCTCCACGCCATACAGCGTTGCAAACGTTGTTTTTCCGTTTTCACTGTCGCTGCCAATGGGCTTGCCCAGCTGTTCCGGCGTGCTGGTCACATCCAGCACATCATCCACGATCTGGAACACCAGACCAATGCCGTAGGCGTATGCTTCCAGTGCTCGGCACTGGTCGGCGTCGGCACCGGCGGCAGCTGCCCCCATCTGGACGGCTGCGTTGATCAGAGCACCGGTCTTATTGCGGTGGATCAGCCGCAGCTGCTCCTCGGTCGCTGCCAGTGCTTCGTATTTCAGGTCCAGCTCCTGCCCATACACCATGCCGCGGCTGCCGGCACCAAGGCCCAGCGCCTTTGCGGCCTGCACACAGGCCTGCGGGCAAGCCGGTGCATTGGCGATTGCTTCAAAGGCTTCGGTCAGGAGCACATCTCCTGCCAGCATGGCCGTTGCCTCCCCGAATGCCTTGTGGCAGGAGGGGCGACCGCGCCGCAGGTCATCGTTGTCCATGCAGGGCAGGTCATCGTGGATCAGCGAGTAGCAGTGCAGCATTTCCACCGCAGCGCTGAAAGCTCTGGCCGTCTGCGGATCACCGCCCAGCATATCACAGACGCTGAGCACCAGCACGGCCCGGATGCGTTTTCCGCCGCCCAGCAGGCTGTACCGCGCCGCACGGCATACCTCCGATTCCTCCGGGAGAAACTTTGCACAGGCGTCTTCCAGCGCGGCAGAAGCCTGCGACAGATACATCTGATATTGTGTTTTGTAATCCATCAGTTTTCCTCCCGCTGTTCCTGCATGGTCTGCGTGATCTTCGCGTCGATCTCCTCGATCTGGAGCGATGTTTTTTCCAGCGCAGTATGGCAGTATTCCATCAGAGATGCTGCCTCCGCATACAACTTGACGGCTTCTGCAAGAGTCGTCTGCTCGTCCTGCATTTTGGCCAGAATGGCATTCAGGCGCTCCATGCCCTCTTCATAGCTTTTGGGTGCTTTCATCAATTTCCTCCACGGCCTCCACTCGGCACTTTGCCCGGCGGGAAGCGCTGCGAATGTAGATGGTCTTGTCCGGCTCCAGTTGGTCTGCCGGAAGGATCTGTCCTCTGCCCGTGGTGATCATCACATAGCCTCGGGCAAGGACCCGGTACGGGCTCAGAGAGGCTGTCAGTGCTGCGGCATGTTCCAACTGCATATTTGCAGCCTGCATCCGGCGCTGTATCTGAATCTGAAGCGTCTGCCCAGCCTGTTCCAGCTGGTCAAAATCCCTCTTCCAGATGTGATGCGCAGGCTTGCGTTCCAACGCTAAGTTGTATTGCTCCAGCTCATTATAGCACAACTTGAGCCGTTTTTGCATATTTTCAGAAATATTTTGTTGTAAATTTTGCAAAATATTCCATTGTTCTTCCCGGTCCGGCACCGCAAGCTCTGCCGCTGCCGAGGGCGTCGGGGCTCTCCGGTCTGCCACGAAGTCCAGGATCGTGTAGTCGATCTCGTGTCCAATGGCACTGATCAGCGGTGTTTTGCAGGCAAAGGCTGCCCGCGCGATCACCTCAGCGTTGAATACCCACAGATCCTCCCGGCTGCCGCCGCCGCGGGCCACGATGATCACATCTGCCCTGCCGCTGCGGTCCAGCGTCCGGATGGCCGCCGCAATCTGCGGAGCCGCTTCAAACCCCTGCACCATGACCGGGCAGAGCAGCAGCCGGATACCCGGCCAGCGGCGGCTGATCACATTGCGGATGTCCTGTAAAGCCGCGCCGGTCTTGCTGGTCACCAGCCCAATGCACCGGGGATATTGCGGCAGCGGCTTTTTGTGTGCCGCATCAAACAGGCCCTCCTGTTCCAGCCGGGCCTTGAGCTGCTCCAACGCCAGCTGTGCTGCACCGATTCCGTCCGGGAACATCTCATTGACATACAACTGGAATGCGCCATCCCGCTCATAGAGCGTTGCACGGCAGCGCACGACCACACGCATCCCCTCTTCCGGACGGAACGCAAGCCGCCGCGCATCTGAGCGGAACATCACCGCTTTTACGCTGGCCTGCTCATCCCGCAGGGTGAAATAGCAATGCCCGCTGCGCGCGTTCTGCACAAAATTTGCCACCTCGCCGCGCAATGCCAGATCAAACAATCGGTCGTTTGCATCAAAAAGAGATTTGACATAGCGGTTCAGCGCCGAAACCGTGATCACTTCAGCCATAAACCGGCCTCCCGTGCCGCAAGAATGGACACGCCAATGGCATTGTCACTGGAATACTGTCCCGGCACAAAATACACCTGAGGCAGGCGTTTCTGCACCCATTGGCGGATCACATCGCTGCTCATCACGCCGCCGGCGCATACCACCGGCAGACCCGGGTATTCCTTCTGCGCAGCCTTTGTCATTTTGACCACCGTATCGGCCACACAGAGCAGGCAGTACTTGCACACATATTCCGGGCTTTTGCCCGCAGCAAGCAGGGCATTGCACTGATTTTCCAGGCCGGAAAGGCTGCACTGCATGCCCCTCACGCTAGATTTCGGCCGGATCTCTTCCGGGAACGCTGCAGCAAGGCGAGACACCTCTGCACCCGCCGGGAAGGCAAACCCGAGCTTGACGCCCACGCGGTCCACAGCCTGTCCGGCGTAAAGGTCCGTGCTAGTGCCAAGTTGGGTGATCGTGCGTACCTCATCACACAGCAGCAGATCCGTCGTGCCGCCGGAAATATGAAACAGCAGGACTTTCTGCGTAAAAAGGTCTGCGCCGCGGGCTGCAAACAGCGCCGCAGCGGCATGGCCCTGCTGGTGGGTCGTATAAATCAGCGGGATGCTCCGCGCCGCTGCAAATGCCGTCGCCGCGTTCACACCGGCCAGAAAGCACGGCATATAACTGCCCTCTGCCGGGCGCGGCTTCTGGGAGACACCCACGGCGTCGATGCGGGTCAGATCAAACTCCTGCGCAAGCTCGTGCAGCATTTCCGGCAGTGCCGTGGTGTGGTGGAACAGTGCATCGCTCTGCCGCAGGCCTAGCTGCCCGGGTTTGACCGGAAGAAACCGCTTTTTTGCACAAACAACCTCTCCGGCTGTATCAAAAACTGCCAGAGAGGTTGCATAGTTGCTTGTATCGACCCCGAGCGTATAACGGCTCACTGTTCAGCCGGCTCCACAGCGGCTTCTTCATTCAGGCCGTGATCCCGTGCCACTGCGCCGAGCAGGCCGTTCACAAACTGATAGTCCTCATCGGCACCATACTTTTTGGTCAGCTCCACTGCCTCGTTGATGGCAACGCCGGGCTTGTTCTCGCCGCCGAACAGCATCTCTGCAATGGCCAGACGCAGCACGGTCAGACTGACGCGCGGCAGACGCTCCATGGTCCAGTTGCGCAGATGAGCGCGGATCTCGTCATCCACCTCTGCGGAATGGTCGTAATAAGCATTCAGCAGCAGCTTGCTGAAGCCATCCACCGGGTGCTCTTCGTCGTTTTCCGCATGGTTGGTCAGAGCCTCTGCCAGCGGGACGTCGCCAAAGGTCTGCGAAAATGCCAGCAAAAATGCATTCTCGCGAGCTTCTCTACGGGGCAAAATGTTTTCCATAATATTCCTTTCATAACAGGAGCTCTCCCCGCCGGGAAACCCCGGCAGAGAGAACGCGTTCTATCCATTCTTTTGTACGGCTGCAAGTGCTCTTACTGCTCCGCAGCAAGACCTGCGATCACCAGATTCACACGGCTCACCGTGACACTGGTCATGTTCTGCACGGCCGACTTAACATTTTCCTGCACCTTTTCCGCCACTGCAGGGATGCGTGCGCCGGACGCCATGATCAGATGCAGCGTAAGCTCTGCCGTGCCGTCGCGCATTTCCACGGCCACCGGCGGCTGGATGCTGGCTTCCAGCAGATCCTTCAGCTTTTTGTTCTGGGTCCCGCAGGAAACTTCTGCCACGCCTTCCACTTCCAGCGCAGCGCACCGTGCGATCTTTGCAATGACTTCGGTCGAAATCTGAAGGCTGCCGCCCTGAAGATCCATATTCTGTAAATCCATTGTGCTGTCCTCCATTGAAAAGCAGCAGAACTGCCGCTTTTTTTCGGTTCAAAACGGCTTTGCAGCTGCCGCCGCCGAATGGCCGGGCAGCACACCGTTCCTGTTTTCTGATGGTGTTATTATACCATCAATGCGGGGTTGATTTCAATACTTGTTTGGAAAACTCTGTCGGACCACACAACGGGTTCTTTTTCCAGCCTGATTTCTTCCGGTCGGAGGGAAACACTTTTTATTTTACTTCCACCACCGTGATGTTCTGGGCCGTCACACTGCTCTTGCTGAGCACGACGTCCCGGATCTGCGCCACCTGCGCCGCCGTCAGCGGGTCACCGGATGTCATGACGGTCAGATCGGCGCGGCCGGACTGCAGAAAGCACAGGCAGTCCGCAAAGCCCTTGGCTTTGATGAGGGTCTCGATCTCATTTTCGGCGTGCAGATCTTCCAACCCGGCTGTCAGCTGGGCGGTGCAGTCCTTCTTTTCCTCCGCAGAGAGCGAAGAGGACTTCATGGTTTTTTGCAGGGTGTCCATGGCTTCATCGTGCGCCTTTTCCCGTTTCAGGCGTGCCTCTTCAAAGAACTTTGCGCCGCTGTCGCTTGCCACGCTGACCAGCTGTGCTTCCCCGTAGTTTTTGTTCGCGGCCGACACTGTTTCGGCTTCCGTGGGCAGGCCGTCCAGGACCGTGTCCGACTGCACAGGCTCGGCCGAAACGACCTGGGCTTCCTCGTCCGCTGCAATGCCGGTATCGGTGCGGGCATACTGCCAGTTCAGATAAACGGCAATGACAAGGGCAGCGGCCAGCGTAAGCGCGGTCACCCGCCGGGTATTTCTGGAAAGTGCTCTCATCTTGAATCCTCCTTGTTCTGGGGCAGATCATGGCTTGCGCTGTTCCACACAGATCCGGTTGGATGGCAGATCCAGCAGCGCTCCCACCATCTCCGTGATGCGTGCTGCCACGCGGACATCTCCCCCGCCGTCGCACAGCACGGCCACGCCGCGGATCTGCGGCTGATAGATCGTCTCTGCCAGGGCGGAGCCATCTTCCAGCAGAACATGCGTCTGCTGTTCCTGCATCTGCCCGGACTGCGTATCCAGTGCATAGATCGTTTCCTCCCCCGTTTCCAGTGTGAGCATCACCGTCGTCTTTCCCGCTCCGTCCATCTGAGCGATCAGTGTTTCAAGCCGGTTTTCCAGCTGGGTCTGATACGCAGCGGTTTCCTGTGGGGCTGTGCTGGCGGCAGCAGACTTCGTCCCGGTCGGCATCAACTCCGACAGCAGCAACAGCAGCATGGCCACCCCGCCAATGAGCACCGCAAGTCTTGTGCGCCCCTGCGGGCCTTTGCATCCCTGAAGAACAGTTGTGATCGTTGCTTTTTTCATGGTTCCGCCTCTTCCGCTGCGGTGACAGCGTCGGTGCTAAGTTCTTTTTGCAGAAACTGCACAAGCTGTGTCTGCACCTGTGCCGGGCTGTCCGGCGGCATCCACAGGATCGCGCGAGCTGCGCGGATGCCGTCCGGCGTCTGTTCCAATTCCGTTTCCACCCGGACCGGGATGCCTGTCTGTGCCTCGCATTCCGCTGCCAACATCTCATTCAAGCGCTTCGCCGCCTCCGTGAGGATCGTGGTTTCCACGCCCTCGATGGAGGCAGATGCCTGCACCGGCTGAAGCCACTGTGCGGTCCGTGCAGGCAGTGCAGAAGTTGCACGGAGCAGAACTGTTAGAATATATAGCCCCGCAACCACTTTTATGCATCGGCGCGCCCAGCCCGCTTCCACCAGCTGCACCAGCAGCTCCGCGCAGACACATGCAAGGCAGAATGCCGTTACGACCCGCATTTCACCCTCCGTTCATCATTGTCATCAACGCGACACCGACCATTGTCAGCGAAAAGAACAGTGCTGTGACCGCCGCCATGCACCGGACCGCCTCCGTCAGACAGGCAAACAGCGCCTGGCACCGGTCGATGCCGGCAAAGCTGCACAGAAGCCTGCACCCGGACAGAACTGCCAGGTGGAACAACAGTCCCAGATACAGCGGAACAAATTCCGTGCCAAGGATCACCAGTGCCGCGATTCCAAGAGAGCTTTTGAGCAGCTGCAGCCCGGCCAATACGGTATCGGCCGCACCGCTCAATGCCTGCCCGATCACCGGGACACTGCCCGTCAGCATCTGGCCCAGACGGGATGTCGTGTGGTCCAATTGCAGTGTGATCACTCGCTGTACGCCAAGCAGAAGCGCAAACAGTTTTCCGCCCGCCGAAATGCTTTTTCGCAGCAGCTGCCCGCTCATCCTGCAGGCTTCCGGGAGACCCGTCTGCGTGTGGATGCAGCAGGCCATGCTGATGGCCAGATAGCTTTGCAGCAGCGGCCGGATGCACAGCGCGATCCCCTGTGCCAGCAGAGCCAGCACGCTCAGCAGAAATCCGCTGGCCACAGCCCCGGCGTTTTCCTCTCCACCTGCCGTCAGGACTGCGCCGCACACCGGCAGAAATCCCGTGAGGAACAGCCGCCAGCTGTCCATGCGTTCACCGATAGACTGTGCCAGTGTCAGCAGATTACCCCAGATGAGCACCCCGCAGCCACCGGCTGCCGCAAGGTCCAGCAAGGTACCGTCCGCTGCATCGCCAACGAGAAATGACAAAGCTGTGAGCAGCAGCAGAAACAGCAAAAGATCTGCGTAGCTGTGCAGGGTATCGACTAGAAGCTGCACGGGTGAACCCGGCAGCAGGCTCAGCAATGCCGACACCGGGTCCCGGGCAAAATCCGCTGCACCCTGTGCACTTTGGGTCAGGTAGGGCTGCCACAATTCCCGGCCGGGCAGGCTTTCCAGTGCGAAAGCCCGCACCGTTCCAAAAGGCATTGCGGCCAGAAACACCAACCCTGCCAGAAACCCCCGGTATTTTTTGCCGCTCATCCTGCCAGCCCCCAGATCCGTTGACACACTTCTTCCAGCAGTGGGAACACTGCCGCCAGCACCAGACAGCGGCCCGCAAGCCCTGCACACCAGCCAAGTGCCTCAGCCCCGCTCTCTTTGCAGAGGGTACGGGTATAGTCGGCAAGCAACAGAATACCCGTGCTGCGCAGCAGGCATTGGAACGCCTGCTTGTCCGTTTGCTGTCCCAGCAGCGCGACACCCTCCAGAACACTGCGGAAGGTGCCGCCCAGCCGCACCAGCAGAAGGACGATCGCTCCCAGTGAAAGCAGGAGCGCATAGGCCGGAAGCTCCTTTTGCAAAAGTGCATGCATCGCTGCCAGCACTGCCACCAGCCCCAGCGTGACCCAGGCGGAACTCACAGCGAAAACAGCGCCTTGATGGTAACAAACAGGGTGCTGATCTGCTTGACCAGAATGGACAGGACCACCACAAGGCCGGCAAGGGTCGTCATCATGGCCTGATCCTCCCGCCCGGAGCGGATCAAGAGCTGATTGAGCACCGCCACAATGATGCCGATGGCTGCAATTTTGAACACCAGATCAATTTCCATCTGCGTTGTTTCCTCCAAGATTTCCGAATTCAGATGAGCAGCAGCGCCGTTGCCATCCCGGCTGCAAGGCCCAGTTTGCGGGGCAGACCGGCCTGCCGCCGGGCAGCGTGTTCTGCCGTTTGCTGCAAAGCCTGCAGGCGGGCCCGGTAGTAGTCCAGCTGTTCGCACTCCTGCTGCGCTTCCGCACGGCCAAGGCCGGACATGCACGTCCGGAAGCACTGCTGTTCTTCCCGCGTCAGGCCCTCCGGCGGTGGGGCCTCCTGTAAGCAGCGGGCGCCGGATTCCAGTATTCCTTCCCGGCAGAGCTCTGCGTAAAGCTGCTGCAGGTCTGCCCGGCGGAACGCGACCTCCTGCCGGATGCGTTCCAGAAGCGCAAGGCATTTCTGCAATGCAGCAAGGTGCTGTACCGTACGGGCCTGTATGGCATCCCCGGCCAGCCAGCCGCACAACGGAAACAGCAGAGCACCCAGAATGTGCAGCATCATAGCAGCGGAAGCTGCCGGATCTCCCGGATCCGGCCCGGTGCACAGCGTCCTTCCAGCAGGACAAGAAACCGCAGCGCTCCCTGCTGCTGTAAAACCCGCACCTGCGGCCTTTGCAGAGCGTCCTCCAGCGTGGCGGCATGGACGCTGGCCACAAACTCCACCCCGCTGAAAAAGCCCTGTTCCAGTGCGGCGACCTCGGTCAGGTCCCCCAGCTCGTCCAGCAGGATCACCTGCGGAGCCAGTGTCCGCAGCGCCATCTGGACCGCACGGCCTTTGGGCAGGCCGCTGATGCAGTCAAGGGCATCGCCATTCTGCCGCTCCGGCGGAAAAAGTTCCCCTCGCTCGTCGATCACAGCCACGGCCCGTTTCTGTGCAGCCAGTTCCCGGGCGATCTGCCGCAGAAGGGTGGTCTTGCCGCTGTCCGGTTCTCCCACCAGCAGTGCCCCGATGAAATGTCCCTGCAAAAGGGTGCACAGCTCCGCCGGAAGTTCCGTACAAATTGGACGCGCAATGCGGAAATTCAGCGACAAAAGACGCTGCAGCACAACATCCTCCGGGCCGCGCAATACGAACCGACCGCCCACCCCCACACGGCAGCCGGATGCCGTGGTCAGGTAGCCCTGCGCCAGTTCGGCCTGATGGGTATGTACTGAACCGCCGCAGAGCACATAAAGGATCTCGTCCATCTGCAGGGCATCCAGCGTCCTGCCGCGCAGGATCTGCGGGCATTCCGGCAGCTCGTCCAACGTCGTCTGCTGCCCGGCAATGGACAGGCAAATTCCACAGCCTGTCCGCAGCCGCAGTTCGTGCACTTTTTCGGCGGTATTCTGCGGCAGCCGGGCCAGCGGCTGCGCCAGCCATGCAGGCAACAGACGGATCGCGCGGTAATACTCGTCCACAATGGGCACTTCCTTTCAACGAAACTTGTGTTACCAGTGTATGCAGCCCCTGCCCGCTTAGAACCGCACACAAACAAAAAAGCCCCTGCGGCCCGAAACGCCGCAGAGGCTACGCAAAATTGTAATTATTCTTCTTTGAGCAGATCAAGGAATTCGGCTTCGGTCAGCACCGGAACGCCCAACGCCTGCGCTTTGGTCAGCTTAGAACCAGCTGCTGTACCTGCGACCACATAGGAGGTCTTTTTGGAGACCGAGCCGCTGGCCTTGCCGCCGTTTTTGACGATGAGGGCTTCTGCCTCGTTGCGGGAGAGTGTTTCCAGCGTACCGGTAACCACCAGCGTTTTACCGGCCAGCTTGTCGCCCTTGGGCTCGCCCTTCCACTGCATGTTGACCCCGGCATCTGCCAGACGGTGTACAAGGTCTGTGGTGCCTTCCTTCGCAAAGAATTCCACTACGCTCTGGGCCATCACACCACCAAAACCGTCGATCTCGCTGATGGCAGCGGCATCTGCTTCCCGGATAGCCTGCAACGAACCGAAATGTTCTGCCAGCAATGCCGCCGCCTTGTCGCCGATGTTGCGAATGCCAAAGCCAAACAGCAGCTTGTCCAGATTGTTCTCTTTTGAGCGCTGGATAGCGTTCAGCAGATTGTCCGCGCTTTTCTCCTTGAATTTGTCCAGCGTCAGCAGCTGTTCACGGGTGAGGGTGTAGATATCCGCCGCCGAGTGCACCACGCCTTTTTCCACCAGCTGTGTTGCCACAGCCGTGCCCAGGCCGTCGATGTCCATGGCGTCGCGGGAGGCAAAATGGATGATATTGCGCAGAGCCTGTGCCGGGCATTCCGGGTTCACGCAGCGCAGGGCAGCCTCGTCCTCCAGATGCACCACCGGTGCGCCGCAGGACGGGCAGACCGTCGGCATCTCATAGGGCTGAGCGTCCTCGGCGTGGCGGGTGACCCCGATCACTTCCGGGATGATATCGCCGGCCTTGCGCACCTGAATAGTGTCCCCGATGCACAGACCAAATTGCCGGATAAAGTCCTCATTATGGAGGGTGGCGCGTGCCACGGTCGTGCCGGCCAGAAAGACCGGATCAAAGCAGGCCGTGGGGGTCAGGACACCGGTGCGGCCCACGGCCACCTCGATGCTGCGCAGGATGGTTTCCTTGACCTCCGGCGGGTACTTGAAGGCGATGGCCCAGCGCGGGAATTTGTTGGTGGAACCCATCTGTTCCCGCTGGGCAAAATCGTTTACCTTGATGACCGCACCGTCCATATCAAAATCCAGCTTGGAACGGTTCTGCCCGATCTGCTCGATCTCTGCAATGGCCTGCTCAATGTCGTGCACCACATGGTAGCGCGGCGAGACCGGCAGACCGAGGCTCTTGAGGTAGTCCAGACTGTCCGAATGGCGGGTCAGTTCCTTACCGCGGATCTGCTGGACGTTGAACACAAAAATGGACAGGCCGCGGCTTCCGGTGATCTTTGCATCCTTTTGCCGCAGGGAACCTGCCGCCGCATTGCGCGGGTTCTTGAAGGGAGCGGCCCCCTGCAGTTCCTGCTCCGCGCACAGCTTCTGGAAAGCCTCGTGCGGCATATAGACCTCGCCGCGCACCTCCAGAAACTCCGGCGCATTTTTCAGCGTCTTGGGGATGCGTTTGATTGCCCGGACATTCTGGGTCACATCCTCGCCTACCACGCCGTCGCCGCGGGTGGACGCCCGGACGAGTTCTCCGTTCTCATACTCCAGACTGCAGGAAAGGCCGTCGATCTTGATCTCGACCACATATTCCGGTTCGATGCCTGCATCCCGTACGCGGCGGTCAAAGTCGCGCAGCTCATCATACGAAAATGCATCCAACAAACTTTCCATCTTGACCGCATGGGTCACCTTGGTAAAGCGCCCGCTGGGGGTCCCGCCCACTTTCTGGGTCGGCGAAGTCGGCGTGATCAGCTGTGGGAACTGCGCTTCCAACGCTTTCAGTTCCCGGGTCAATGCATCGTATTCAAAATCCTCCAGCTCCGGGGCATCCTGGTCATAATAGAGCCGGTTGTTCTTTTCAATGACAGCGCGCAGCTCCTCCACACGCTTCTGGGCCTGTTCCAGTTCCAAACAAATCACTCTCCTGCCGGGTGACCTGTGTCGGGAGACTGCTCCCACAGGACACCGCTTTTGTACGGTTCTAGTATACCACACCAAGCGGCACTCTGCAAAGCAAAGGGAAAAATACAAATCGTATTTTTTATGCATGAAATCGGTGCCATATCGCATTTGTGAGTTGATTTTAAATCAATTCCGAAAGATACTCTCTGTTTATGTCATTAAAATTTTATCGACTTGACGTTAATATCCAGATTGATTCTTGCTGCATTCAAAGAAATTCCAATGCAGACGCTACGGTCCTCCCGGCAAAACCAAAAGAAAAAGAGCCTGCACTTTCCGTGTGCAAGCTCTTCTCTCTATGCCGGTCCGGCTGTTCTGCGTTCGGCTTTTCCTTTAGCCGATCAGGGTCTGATAGCGCCGTTCCAGCACCTCAAACTGTGCATCGTCCACAGGCACAGTCACGAGAAACTCCATCTTTCCCTTCTCGTTTTTCGCGCTGTGAACAGGAATCGAACTGCGGATGCCTTCTGCATACAGCATCCGCAGGCACATCCCGAGTTGATGATCCGATTTTGCCAGCAGTCCATGAGCCATTCTGCTCACCTCCTTCATAATGGAAAACGAATTTTTCGCGTCCAGGTCACGGACATTGTCTAGTTCCTAGACTATCAGATGCCAATGGTCTTTGCAACCATCGAAACGACGTGTGCAACGCCATTATAACCCAACAAAAAAGGAGCTGCCCTCTCAGCCCAGCCAAGAGAACAGCTCCAGAAATGCAATGCAGGAAATCAGATAGAAATGGTGTTGCACACGTCGATCAGGACGGGGTCGAGGGTCTTGGTCATTTCGAGTGCTTCATCCACCGGGTAGTCCACCAGCTTCTCGCCCTTCATGCCGACGATGCGGTTGTACTTGCCCTGCTCCAGCAGGCACACGGCCTGGTAGCCCATGGCGGATGCGTTCACGCGGTCACGCAGCGTGGGAGAGCCGCCACGCTGGACATGGCCCAGAATGGTGGCACGGGAGTCGATGCCGGTGCGGGCCTGGATCTCGTTTGCGATCTCCTGTGCGTGGCCCACGCCCTCGGCAACGATGATGATGAAGTGACGCTTGCCGGTCTTCTGAGTCTCAGCGATCTTGTCCAGAATGTCGTGCTGCATGTCGAATTCCTTCTCCGGCAGCAGGACAGCCATAGCACCGGAGGCGATGGCAACGTTCAGGGCAATGTAACCGGCGTTGCGGCCCATGACCTCGACCACACTGCAGCGGTCGTGGCTCTGGGTGGTGTCGCGCAGCTTGTCGATCATTTCCAGCGCGGTGTTCATGGCGGTATCGTAGCCGATGGTGTAATCGGTGCAGCCGATATCGTTATCAATGGTGCCGGGCAGGCCGATCATGGGGATGCCGCGGTGTGCCAGTGCGCGGGCACCGCGATAGGAGCCGTCGCCGCCGATAACGACCAGCGCATCAATGCCCAGCTCGCGGCACTTTTCAGCGCCCTTATCCTGACCTTCCTTGGTCTTGAACTCCAGGCAGCGTGCCGTATACAGAATAGTGCCGCCAGCAGAGATGATATTAGAAACGCTGCGCAGGTTCATTTCAAAGCACTCGCCGTTCAGCAGGCCGTTATAGCCGCGCTGAATGCCGATCATACGGAAGCCCTTATGCAGGCCGGTGCGTACCACAGCGCGCACAGCAGCGTTCATGCCGGGAGCATCACCACCGCTTGTAAGCACGCCAATCGTTTTGATTTGCTTTTCCATACGAGAGATTCCCTCCAATTTACAGTTCAGTTCTTCATTTACCCTTTTGCCTGTCCCCTCTTCTTCCAGAAACAGGCTCGTTGCTTTGCAACAGCTTTGATTCGCCTTTAATGATTATAGCACACCATCCAGACAAATTTCAATAGGGTTTTGAGACTTTATGCAAATCTATGCAGCACGATATAATAGCGTTATATCGCGTTATTTTGCAGTTTATGCAACTCATCAAATTTAAAATCGCCCCATGCGGTGCCATTCGTGCACAAATATGTTATTTTGTTGCAACGTTTTCTGTACCCAGCAGCCGCTCCAGCTCTTTGAAGAAAAGCGGATGCCCGGAGGTGTAAAGCCGGCGCGGTGCTGCCAGCTTCTGCTTGGTATCTTCCAGATACAAAATCACCGGGATATCGCCATCGAAGATCTCCAGCAGGTTCACCACTTTATCGTACTGGGGGCAGCTGCGGGACGGCAGACGAATGAATACCCGCCGGGCAGCTGTTTTGACAGGGTCCGGGCGGCCTTTGTCCAAACGGGTCGGGTCGTAGCTGTCGATGGGCAGAATGCTGTCTGCCAGCAGTTTGGAGGCTTCATCCTCCCGCACGGAAAGCCGACCATCGATGACCACAACAGCGTTTTCCTGAATGGCATCCCGGAATCTGTCCAGCACCTTGGGGAACACGATCACCTCCATGGTACCGGTCAGATCCTCCACGCTGGTAAAGGCCATCATACTGTTGGATTTAGTCGTCATCATGCGTTTTTTGACCACAGCACACACAATGCGCACCTTTTCGCCGTCCTGCACATGGGCATCCTCGCCGGTAAGAGCCTTGATGGTGTGGGAGCCGATACGGGCAGACTTTTCCCGGTAAGCATCCAGCGGATGGCCGGACAGGTACAGACCGCTGACCTCTTTTTCCTGCTGCAGCAGTTCGGCAGGGGTGTACTCTGCCAAGGGACGGATCTCGTAGACATCCGCTTGCGGGCTTTCCTGCACTTCCCCGCTCATGACGGAGAACAGATCCAGCTGTCCCTCCAGATTGCGGCGGGAGTCGGTCTCGATGCTCTTGAGGATGCCCTCTACCGCCTCCACCATACTGTGGCGGTTGGAACCAAAGCAGTCAAAGGCACCGGCTTTGATCAGGCTTTCCACTGAGCGGCGGTTTAGCTCGCTGCCGTGCATCCGCTTGCAGAAATCGTAAAGGCTGGTATAGGGCTTTTCCCTGCGCTCAGTAACTGCGTTCTCGATGAGGTTGCGGCCCACATTTTTCACGGCATTCAGGCCAAAACGGATCTGACCGTTATCATCTGCGGTAAAGCCGCCGTTGGAGATGTTCACGTCCGGCGGCAGCACCTTGATGCCCAAACGGGCGCACTCGCCAGAATACTCAATGACCTTATCGGTATTATCTAACACGCTGGTGAGCAGTGCTGCCATGAACTGGCTGGGGTAATGGCACTTGAGATAAGCCGTCTGGAATGCCACATAAGCGTAGCAGGCCGCATGGCTCTTGTTGAAGGCATAGGACGCAAAGCTGGACATCTCGTCGTAGATCTGGTTTGCCACCTGCTCCGGGATGCCGTTGGCAACACAGCCCGGACACTCGTGGCCGGGCTCGGTGCAGCCGTGCACAAAATGTTCCCGCTCGGCTTCCATGACGGCGTGCTTCTTTTTGCTCATGGCGCGGCGAACGTTATCTGCCTGCCCGAAGGAGAAACCCGCCAGCTCCCGGAAGATCTGCATGACCTGCTCCTGATAGACGATGCAGCCGTTGGTCACATCCAGAATGTGCGCCAGCTGCGGGGTCTTGTAGCTGATTTTGTCCGGCTCGTGCCGGTTGCGCAGATAGGTGGGAATGGAGTCCATGGGGCCCGGGCGGTACAGACTGATCAGAGCGATGACATCTTCAAGGTTCTGGGGCTGCAACCCCACAAGCACCTGCTTCATGCCGGAGGATTCCAGCTGGAACACACCCTCGGTATCGCCCTGACCCAGCATTTTATAGGTGTCCGGGTCATCATAATCCAGCTTTCGGATGGAGAACTCCGGGTGCTGCTTTTGCACCGCAACCTCTGCGTCCCGGATGACGGTCAGGGTGCGCAGACCCAGAAAGTCCATCTTCAAAAGACCCAGTTCCTCGATCTCGGTCATATTGAACTGGGTCACCGGCAGGCCGTCGTTGGTGGCAAGCGGTAGATAATAATCGGTCGGCTCCGGCGTAATGACCACGCCTGCCGCATGTGTGGAGGCGTGCCGGGGCATTCCCTCTACCTTTAAAGCGGTGTCGATGAGCTCGGTCACCTGCGGGTCAGTGTCATAAAGCTTTTTCAGCTCGCTGGAAACTTCCAACGCCCGTTTCAGGGTCATCTTCAGTTCCATGGGCACAAGCTTTGCTACCACATCCACCTGCTGGTACGGGATACCCATCACCCGTCCCACGTCCCGGATGGCGTTGCGTGCGGCCATAGTACCAAAGGTAACGATCTGCGCCACATGGTCCGCACCGTATTTGCGGTTGACGTAGTCGATGACCTCCTGTCGGCGCTCGTAACAGAAGTCCACGTCAAAATCCGGCATACTGACGCGCTCGGGGTTCAAAAAGCGCTCGAAAATCAGGTTATAGCGGATGGGGTCGATATCTGTGATGCCCACACAGTAGGCGGCAATACTGCCCGCGCCGGAACCACGTCCCGGCCCTACCGGGATGCCCTGACTTTTTGCAAAATTGATATAGTCCCACACGATGAGGTAGTAGTTGGTATACCCCATGGTCTTGACCACACCGATCTCGTATTTCAGGCGGTCGATGTTGGCCTGCGGCACATCCGGGCCGTAGCGGCGCTCCAAGCCGTCCCAGCAGAGCTTTTCAAAGTAGGCCTGATTGTCCATGCCGTCCGGGGCTTTGTAGTAAGGGATCTTGGTGTGACCGAATTCAAAGTCAAAATTGCACTGCTCGGCAATCTTAGCCGTATTGGCACAGGCTTCCGGCACCATGGAGAACAGCTCGTACATCTCGTCTGTGGTCTTGACGTAGAATTCATCAGTCTGGAACTCCATGCGGTCGGCATCCTGAATGGTCTTACCGGTCTGGATGCACAGCAGGATGCTTTGCATCTTGGCGTCCTCTTTGCGCAGATAATGGGCGTCGTTGGTGGCTGCCATGGGGATGCCCGTCTCCCGGGAAAGCTTGATGAGCTGCGGCAGAACGGTAGTATCCTCCTTCAGGCCGTGATCCTGCAATTCGATGTAGTAATTCTCTGCACCGAACAGATCCCGGTACCACAGCGCCGTTGCCTTTGCGCGCTCGTAGTCCCCTGCCAGAATGGCCTGCGGGATCTCGCCCGCCAGACAGGCCGAAAGGCAGATAAGCCCCTCGTGGTATTGCTCCAAAAGCTGCTTATCCACGCGGGGTTTGGAGTAAAAGCCCTCCACGAAACCGGCAGAGACCATTTTGATCAGGTTCTTATAACCGGTCTCGTTTTTGCACAGCAGAATCAGGTGGTTGTTGCCGTCGATTTTATTTACCTTATCAAAGCGGGTGCGAGTGGCAACATACACTTCGCAGCCGATGATGGGCTTGATGCCCGCCTTTTTAGCTGCTTTATAAAACTGCACACAACCGTACATTACGCCGTGGTCGGTGCAGGCAATAGCGGTCTGTCCGCATTCCTTCACCCGCTCCATCAGCTGGTCGATGCGGCAGGCACCGTCCAGTAGGCTGTATTCCGTATGGATATGCAGGTGGGCAAAGGGGCGGGTATTTGCGGTGGGTTCACTCATTGTACTGCCTCCTGTCCCTCCTGCTGGCGCTGACGGAGATTCTCCGCCAATGCCTCCAGTTTTTTCATCCGGTGTGATAAGCCGGATTTGCTCACCGCCGGGTCAAAGCAGCCGCACAGCGCGGTAAGCGAGAGATCCGGGTATTGCAGACGCTTTTCTGCTGCCTGCTGCAATACTTCCGGCAAAGTTTCCAGCGCGTGCTGCTCCTGCAAATAGCGGATGGCTTTCAAGGTCTGGGCGTTTGCCCGCGCCGTTTTGCCAAGGTTTGCGGTATCGCAGTTCGTCTGCCGGTTGGTCTGGTTGCGCACCTGCTTGAACGCCTTGAGCACGCTAATTTGCGTTGCGGCATCCGCAGCGCCTATAAAGCGGAGCAAGCGCTCCACGTTGGCACCGGTCTTAACGTAGATCAGGTTCACGCCGTTGCGGCGGGTGCGGTGGGGCGCAAACTCGTGCTCGGCGAGCAACGCTTCAAAATCCCGGGCGAGGTTCGTCCGGGAGGTGAGAAATTCCAGATTATATTCCTTTTGCGGGTCGGTGACCGTGCCGCTGCACAGAAAAGCCATGGCGATATAGGCGCTGACACAGGTCTGGCAGCGGATAAGCCCGGGGTCGATCTGCAAACTGGTCTCCCTGCCGGTGGTGCCGAACAGCTCATGCAGGCGGGTGACCTGCTCCGCATCGCGGATATTGAACTCGTACAGCACACCGCTGGCGCGGGGCTTTTCCAAGATCTCGCCCCGGATGCCGCAGCGGGCAAACAGCTGCTGCGCCAGCTGCACGGTATGGGGCTGCTCGGTTTGCAGCACAAGGCCGCGGGCATCAAAGTATTTGGCAAAGCAGGCAATGCCATAGGCCGCTGCACGCACACAGCATTCCTTGGTGGGGCTGCGCTGCGCGATCTCCTCCCGCGCACTGGATGCAAAACTCATAGTAGTTCCTCTGTTTTCAGCGCACGGCGTCCCGGTGCTGCACCCCGGGCTCGTAGCCCAGAGAGGTGCAGTATTCCGCAAGCTTGCGTGCGAATGTGATGGAGCGGTGCTTGCCGCCCGTGCAGCCCACCGCAATAGTCAGCTGGCTTTTGCCTTCCTTGACATAGAGTGGCAGGGCGTACTGCAAAAAGTTCTCGTACCGGTGCAGCAGCTCCTGTGCTTCTGGGTGGCTCATGACAAAATCCACCACCTCCTGATCCAGCCCGGTCTTGTGCTTCAGTTCCGGCACATAGAAGGGGTTGGGCAGGCAGCGCACATCCAGCACAAGGTCGGCTTCCGGCGGCAGACCAAACTTGAACCCGAAGGACATGATGGTGAGCCGCATGGCATTTTTTGCCCCGCCGTTTTTCATGAACAGATCGCAGATACGCTCTTTATTCTGGGAGGTGGAGAGCAGGCCGGTATTGATGGTATAGTTTGCACGTTCCTTTAAGGGCTGCAGGATCTGCCGCTCCTTCAAAAAGGCGTCCCGGGTGGAGATGCCCTCTGCAATGCTGATGGGGTGGCGGCGGCGGGTCTCGCTGTAACGGCGCATCAGCACATCGTCCGGTGCATCCAGAAACAGGATCTTATAGGGTGTTTTCTGGTCATCCAGCTGCTGCAGGGCAGTCTCGATCTGTTCCCTGCTGCGGCAGCCGCGCACATCCATGGAAAGCGCCACCCGCTCCAACTGGTTGTCGCCCGCCTTGGAAAACGCCGTAATGCTGGGCAGCAGCCCCGCCGGGACGTTATCAATGCAGAAAAATCCGATATCCTCCAGCGCATTCATAGCCACTGACTTTCCCGCGCCGGAAAGTCCGCTGACGATCAACAGCTCCATCTGTGTTCCCCACTCCCTCTATTCCCGCAGCTCAGCGCACTACGCGGATCTCTTTTTCCAAATCATAGCCGGTCTTTTCTTTTACGATGGTGCGTACTTCCTCGCACAGTGCCAGCACATCAGTGCAGGTCGCGCCGCCAAGGTTCACCACAAAGCCGCAGTGCTTCTCGCTGACGGCGGCACCGCCGTGCCGGTAGCCCCGCAGACCGCACTGGTCGATGAGGGCAGCGGCAAAAGCACCCACCGGGCGCTTGAAAGTGCTGCCGGCGCTGGGCTTATCCAGCGGCTGCTTGTCCAGCCGCTTTGCCATCAGTTCGTCCATCTTTGCGCGGATGACCTCCGGCTCGCCCGGGGTCAGGGCAAACTGTGCCGAGAGGATACAGCCGCCGTTTTCTTCAAAAATGCTGTGGCGGTAGCGCAGGTCAAGCTCCGATGCCGCCGACTTTTTCACTTCGCCTTCGGCGGTAAGGTACTGCACCGTGGTCAGCACGTCCTTCATCTCACCGCCGTAGGCACCGGCGTTCATGTAGACTGCGCCGCCCACCGTGCCGGGGATGCCATAAGCAAATTCCAGTCCGGTCAGGCCGTGTTCCAGCGCCGTTTTGCACAGTGCCGAAAGCCGCACGCCCGCCCCGGCGGTGAGCTGTGTGCCGTGCACCTCCACAGCGTCCTGCATGGAGGAAACATTCAGCACTGCGCCGTTGTAGCCTTCGTCGGCAAACAGGATATTACTGCCATTGCCCAGCAGATAATACCGGACGCCCTGCGCCTTGCACAAGGCAACGGCGCGGCAAAGCTGCGCCCGGTCTGTCGGCTGCACGAACAGCCGCGCCGGGCCGCCGATTTTAAAGGTACAATGCGCCGCCAGCGGCTCATTTTCTTTATAAGCAATGCCTGCTGCGGTCAGCAGCTGCTTGAGTTGTTCCATAGGGTCAGGCTCCTTTTTATAGAGAGTTTCAGTCCATTTTGTCATCCAGTCCCAGCCGGATCAGCAGCTCCTTGGCTGCGTTATAGCCCATCTTCTTCTGGCGGTTATTGATGGCTGCGGTCTCCAGCACCACAGCCAGATTACGGCCGGGAGAGACCGGGATGCTGGTGCTGGGAATGCTCACGCCCAGAATGTCGTAGTATTCGCTTTCCAGACCGGTGCGCTGGTAGTTCTTGGTGGGGTCCCACGCTTCCAGCTGCACCACCAGATCCAAGCTTTCGCTCAGCTTGACAGCACCCACGCCGTACACACGAGCCACGTTGACGATGCCGATGCCGCGCAGCTCGATGAAGTGGCGGATGTTTTCCGGTGCAGTGCCCATGATCTGACGGTTGGACACCTTGCGCAGCTCCACGGCGTCATCTGCCACCAGACGGTGGCCGCGCTTGACCAGCTCAATGGCCAGCTCGCTTTTGCCGATGCCGCTGTCGCCAAGGATCAGGATGCCCTCGCCGTACACCTCCACCAGCACGCCGTGCCGGGTGATGC
>OFMN01000742.1_pt1 | contig 26945 bp, 26 predicted proteins | sample 1541791 | NCBI WGS metagenome assembly OFMN01 (sample SAMN04209248, study PRJEB22552) | human gut metagenome | biome: gut; material: feces | host: Homo sapiens | place: USA: Oklahoma
CTTTGTGGCAGCCTACTTCCAGATAGTTGGTGGAGCGCTCAGCCAGTGCCTCGCGAATCTGGATCTTCAGCTGTTCCTGTTCGGCCTGTGCGGCCTCGATCAGTTGGGCGGCCTCCTTGTACTGCTCGACAAGGGTCAGTAAAACGTTGATACTCATGTGTGTACCTCTCTTCAAATCGTTGGTGAATGGTCGGATGTGAGAACCGGTGTTCCCGATGGCATGAGTATACGCCTGATTGCGCAATTACGCAAGATGGAATGTTGCACAAAGAAAAAACGATGATTTTATGCATTATGCATGATTGAACAATCATGCATAATAAACAATACATATAAGAGTGGAGAGAATGCAATGGGTGGAAGAACCAGTGCGGCAAGTCACAACAAATACAATGCAAAAGCCTACGACCGGATAAACCTTGTTGTCCGTAAAGGTCAGAAGGAACAGATTCAGGAGTATGCCAAAGAGAAGGGGATGAGCCTGAACGCCTATATCAACGCCTTGATTCAGGCAGACATGGGCGAACACCTGACCCCGGGGGTAGTTAAAAATCTGGAAGGGGACACTGACCCGGTAGAATGAGATAGTTGTTTTATCTCCCCAGACCTGATTAAAATCTAGCAGCAGAAGGCCTCTGCCTTTCACAGAAATGTGATCGGCAGGGGCTTTTTTGCGCAAACAAATAGCCTGACCCATGCAAAAGAGCACAAATCAGGCTGACAATGGATATGAAATTCTAAAATTCACTTAAAAAAGAGAGTACGCGTTATAGGGAAAGCCGAGCAGATTGTTCGGTGAGCTATTGAATCTCCTGCTCCAGTTCATCGAACAGCGCACAGGAAAAGAACTGACCAAGCGTGATATCAAGACCATCACAGAGCTTTTTAATGGTGGCGATGGACACACGTTGACGGGATGGATCGAGCATACTATATACCGTAGATGGTGTTACACCGGCGCGGGTCGCTAACTCGTTGGGGCGTATCCCACGCAGGTCGCAGAGCTGTTCAAAGCGTTTGGCAACGGCATCTTTTACAGTCATGATGAAGTTCACCTCAACATGATAGTACAGAAATCCGTGCAGTTTAGTATACGCAGTTGCGTATATTGCGAGAATGTTTTATGATATAAGAGATACGCGGTTGCGTAATGATGGGAGAATGCACCTACAAACAAAATAAAAAATATCCTCCATATGGAAAATGGAGGATACCAATCTTTCGACATCATTGTTTGAATTCTTCTATTATTTTATCATGGTTATATCTGGGAATCAATAGAAAACCATACAAATGTATCCCACCTGACCTTAGAAAAAACCTCGCAGAAGCCGAAAGTTTTTTGCACCTTGCCCAGTTCTGCATGAAAAATCCGGCTAAAAACGAAGGTGGACAGAATAAGTGGTCAGAAGGGTGTCCAAGACGCAGGAGGAAACAGAAATGGCACGACGGGGAGAAAACATTCACAAACGCAAGGATGGTCGGTGGGAAGGTCGATACATCAAAGCGCGCACACAGGAAGGCAAAATCCAGTGGGGCTACGTCTACGGAATGGTCTATGCAGAGGTCAAACGGGTGCTCATTCAGAAGAAAGCAGAGGCGGGCTTCTACAACCTGAAAAGAACCGACCTGACCTTTGAAGCGCTGGCTGAAGTATGGCTGCACTCCCTGCGGAACAGCATAAAAGAATCCACCTATGCACATTATTCGTACACGCTGCACAAATATCTTCTTCCGGTTTTGAACAAAGTGCCAGCTGCATCCCTTGATGAGAGTTTCCTCGAACAGGCCATGCGGCAAATCATTGCGCCCACAGATGCCACGCACAAGCCACTGGGAAACTCCTCTGCCCGGGAATGTCTCTCGATGCTGCGCCGGATCTGTAAGTATGCTGCACATTTACGGCTGATCCGTCCGATGGAGTTGGAAGTTGCGCTGCCAAAAGCTGTTGATAAAACACCTGTGCCCCTTTCTCCGGCAGAACAGCAACGGCTTTATCATTATGTACAGGAGAACCCCACGCCTCGCAAAATCGGCTTATTACTGGGGCTTGAATTAGGTCTGCGTATTGGTGAGATTTGCGGCTTACAGTGGGGTGATTTTGACCTGAAACTTGGCACGTTGAAGATCAATCGGACGGTTTGTCGAATTTCCTGTGGAAACGGGCACACGAAGGTAGTCATCCAAACGCCTAAAACCCGCACCTCCCGCCGGGAAATTCCAATCCCGAAACAGCTGCTTATTATGCTGAAAAGGCTGCGCGGAAACACCAGTAATTCTACATGGCTTCTATCTGGTACTGAATCCAAGCCCACAGAACCCCGCTGCTATCGGAAAAGCATCATGGCATATCTGAAACAGGCAACCGTCCGGCAGGTACGTCCGCACGCGCTACGTCATACCTTTGCTACTACCTGTCTGCAGGCGGGGTGCGATGTAAAGACACTCAGCGAATTGTTGGGTCACGCCAATGCCAACATCACCTTGCAACGCTATGTGCACTCTGATCTGACTCGAAAACGCCGGGAGATGAACCGGATATTCTCCCATCAGGTGTCTATAAAGGGCAGAAAGACGCCGAATTTGATGGAATAACGCTTGATTTTAGCTATTGTCTTTCATTTTCCATGTGAAGGATACCCCTTTATGCGGGAAGGGGTGAACAGGGTGGCATTGCGTCTGTTTGAACACAACGAGAAAGCATATCATGCGGCAGTCCGGATGATGGACCAGTATGGCAAAGCTGCCATTGTTCATCCCACCGGCACCGGAAAGAGCTACATTGCGTTCAAGCTGATCGAGGACAACCCGGACAAGGTTGTGATCTGGCTTTCTCCCAGTGAATATATCTTCAAGACCCAGCTGGAAAGCCTGAAAAGGAACGACCCGGATTTTCCGCTGGCAAACGTTCACTTTTATACCTACGCCAAACTGATGTGTTGTACGCAGGCACAGCTGGAGAAAATTGCGGCGCAGAAGCCTGCCTATCTTATACTTGATGAATTCCATCGTGCCGGTGCTGAATGCTGGGGCGAAAGCACGGTGGCTTTATTAAAGTTATGCCCGGACGCAAAACTTATAGGTCTGACGGCAACAAATATCCGATATCTGGACAACAACCGCGATATGGCCGAAGAATTATTTGATGGACATATTGCAAGTGAAATGACCCTTGGCGAAGCAGTCGTCAGGGGTATTTTGCCTGCCCCGAAATATGTGACCACGGTCTACCAGTACCAGAAAACGCTTGCAAAGTATCAGGCACGGGTGGACAACCTGCGGACACCGGGCATTCAGGATGTGAACCAGAAATATCTGGACGCCCTGCGCCGCGCTTTGGAACAAGCAGATGGTCTGGATAGGGTCTTTGCCCATCATATCACGAATAAGTGCGGCAAGTACATCGTGTTCTGCGCCAACAAGGAGCATATGGACGAGATGGTGTCCCATGTGCCGGAGTGGTTCGCAGGGGTCAACCCGGATGTTGTGGTGTACGAAGCTTACTCGGATGACCCGAACACCGACAAGGCGTTTGCGGACTTCAAGACGGATACGAGCAGCAGACTGAAACTCCTATTCTGCATCGATATGCTCAATGAGGGTGTCCATGTGGAGGGCATCTCTGGTGTGATCCTGTTCCGACCTACCATTTCTCCCATCATTTACAAGCAGCAGATCGGTCGGGCTTTAACCGCTGGGGATAATACGACGCCACTTATCCTAGATGTTGTTAACAACTTCGAAGGTTTGACCAGTATTTCCGGGCTGCAAAGCGAGATGCAGGAGGCTGTTCATCGGCTCTACGCCAACGGCGAAGGCGATAAGATCGTGACCGAGCGGTTCGAGGTCATCGAGCAGGTGCACGATTGCCGGGTACTGTTTGAACAGCTGCAGGCCAGTCTTTCCTCCAGCTGGGAGCACTATTTCTCCGAAGCAAGCATCTATTACGCGGAGCACGGAGACCTGAATATCCCCAAACGCTACACGACCCCGGCGGGACTGAGTCTGGGAACATGGCTGATCACGCAGCGTCGGGTGCGCGAGGGACAGATACCCGGTCAACTGACCCAGCAGCAGATCCAACGGTTGGACGATATCGGTATGGTCTGGGGCAACCGGAACGAAATTGCATGGCAGCGAGGGCTGGAATCCGCCCAAAAGTACTATGAAGCCCACGGAAGTCTGATGGTACCCGGCAAATACACCGACCCGGAAGGCTACCCCTTAGGGCAGTGGATCATAAAAACGAGGCAGCAACGGCTGAATGACCGCTTGAAGGAAGAACGCATCGCGCAGCTTGATAAAATCGGCATGGTGTGGAGCGTTTTTGATGTCAAGTGGGAGAAAGCCTTTACCTTGGCGGGGGCCTATTACGAGCAAAACGGTAACCTGAATATGCCGCGCTCCTATGTAACAGCCACAGGGGAGAAGCTGGGCTGCTGGGTGGCAAATCAGCAGTGGGCGTACCAAAAGGGAAAGCTTTCAGATGACCAGATCATGCGGCTGGAAAGGATCGGAATGTACTGGGGTAACCGCAATGACCGCCAGTGGAACGAAGGATATCAGGAAGCAAAGCGCTATTTTGAAGCCCACGGCGACCTGAAAGTACCTGTCGATTATGTTTCGCGGGATGGATATGCCCTTGGAAAATGGGTCAAGCGGCAGCGGTACACCCGCCAGAATCCTGAAAAAAGCTGCGCTGTGCTGACAGAGGAACGGATTGCAAAGCTGGATAAAATCGGGATGCGGTGGGAGAAAAACAATCCCAAACGCCCATCTGAGCAGGCGGCACAAGCCGAAACCGTTACGGCAAAAGCGGGTTAAAACAAGAAACTTATAAACAAACGCAAATTTATGTGAGGAGAAAAAATGGCTACGAATACTGTCGGAATCGATAAGGAAGTTGAAATCAACCGAAAGGAAAATCTGCGCGACCATCGCCTGTACTGGATCGGGCGTCGGACGCAGGACGTAATCCTGTCATCTTTGGCATTGGTGGTACTGTCGCCTGTCATGCTGGCTACTGCCATCGCAATTGTAGTTGATGATCCGTCTGCGGGTCCTGTTTTCAGTCAGGAGCGTATCGGCCGCAACGGAAAGCCCTTCAAATTCTATAAGTTCCGCTCCATGTGCCCCAATGCAGAGGCAAAGCTGGACGACCTGCTGGATCAGAACGAGATGGATGGTCCTGTGTTCAAGATCAAGGACGACCCGCGCATTACGCGTGTGGGCAAGTTTATCCGCAAGACTAGCATCGATGAGCTGCCCCAGCTGTGGAACATCCTGAAGGGTGATATGAGTATCGTGGGTCCCCGCCCTGCACTTCCCCGCGAGGTGGAACAGTACGGTGACTATGAAAAGCAGCGTCTGTATGTGACCCCCGGCTTGAGCTGCTACTGGCAGATCGCCCCGCACCGCAATGACCTCTCCTTTGAGGAGTGGATGGATCTGGATGTGAAGTATGTCAAGGAGCGCAGCTTCTGGGTGGATTGGAAGATTATTTTTAAGACCTTCAAGGTGTGCTTGCTGGGGCGTGGGGAGTAAAAACAACAGTACACAAAGAGAATCGGTTGGAGAGACGAGATGGAGAGAGACCTTAGAAGTACGGTGTTTTGTGTTGCAGTGATAATAGGCACGAAAATCATGGGGGGTAAAAAATGCTAAAAGCTGGAGTAAGGTTTGGCCTGCGGCATTGAGATAGGAGACGGATATTATCTGCGCCATAATCAAGAAAAATATGGAAGGAGGTGAGAATGAATGGACAGCAAAATTCAAGAGATGAAATGAACGACATAGTAGCACACTTAGAGTATAACGAAAAAATGAGATACGAGATTAGGTGTGCTATTCAAAACAAAATGAAAATCTAGATTATTAATGAAAGAAACGAAGAATTAAAAGAACCTGATTATTATCGATAAGATGATGTCTGTAGATATTGCATTAATTAATGGAGGAAAAAAAGATGATTCATTTCAATGTCCCACCCTTTGTAGGTACGGAGTTCAAGTATATGCAGGAAGCGGTAGACAATCACAAAATTTGCGGAGATGGACCGTTCACGAAGAAGTGCAATGAGTGGCTGGAGAATAGATTTAAGGCTAACCGAGTTATGCTGACGACAAGCGGTTCAACGGCATTGGATATGGCTGCGCTACTGTGTGGAATCAAACCAGGGGATGAAGTGATTCTGCCTAGCTTTACATTCTCCAGTACAGCCAATTCCTTTGTTCTGGCCGGGGCCACGCTTGTATTTGTTGATATTCGTCCGGATACAATGAATATCGATGAAACGAAAATTGAGGCCGCTATAACTGAAAAAACGAAAGTGATCTGTCCGGTACATTATGCGGGCGTAGCCTGTGAAATGGATACTATTATGGATATTGCAAAACGACATCATTTAATGGTTGTGGAAGATGCAGCACAGGGAGTCATGAGTACCTATAAAGGTAGAGCATTGGGCACAATTGGTGATTTTGGTTGTTACTCCTTCCACGAAACAAAGAACTATTCGATGGGAGAGGGCGGAGCAATCGTTATTAATAATCCTGCATATATTGAAAAAGCTGAAATCCTGCGTGAAAAAGGTACAAATCGTTCGCAGTTTTTCCGGGGACAGGTGGCAAAGTATAACTGGGTCGATTTTGGCGACAGCTATTTACAGAGCGATTTGAATGCAGCATATCTTTGGGCGCAGTTGGAAGCAGCTGATGAAATTAACGAGAACCGGCTTGCTTCGTGGAATCGCTATTATAAGGCTTTCAAACCTCTGGCCGACAAGGGAATTTTGGAACTTCCGACAATTCCGGCTGGCTGTGTGCATAATGCGCACATGTTTTATCTAAAATGTAAAGATTTGGAGACGCGGCAGGCATACATACAATTTATGAAGAAAAACGATATCCTGTGTGTGTTCCATTATGTTCCGCTGCATAGTGCTCCGGCTGGTCTGAAGTTCGGACGTTTCGCAGGAGAGGATGAGCATACAACGTCTGACAGTGATAGACTGGTGCGTCTGCCGATGTACTATAACCTTGCAGAGGAAGATATCCAGAAGGTGATTGATAAGACATTAGAATTTTTTGAGTAAAGGAACGATAGTAAATGAAACCCATGAGAGCAGCAATTATTGTAGGAAAGATGGATTCGGGCGGAAAAAAGAATCTGATCATGGAATATTATCGGCATATTGATCGAAATAAAATTCAGTTCGATTTTATATGTGATTCTGATTCACAAGCAATTCCAGAACAGGAAATTACGGATCTTGGAGGGCAGATTTATAAGATTACGCCATATCAGTACATTTTTCAGAATATGGCTGATATGACGCGCATCTTTAAGCAAAATCAATATAAGGTTGTTCATGCTTACAATAGCACGATGAATCTTTTTCCTATGGCAGTTGCAAAATATTGCAAGGTTCCAGTGAGAATATCGGAAAGTCTATCCATGGCACACGAAGGCGACTGGAAAACGATTCTAAAAAAGATGCTGCGTCCTATGTCAAAGTGGTTTGCCAATTACTATATGTCCTGTGGAGATGATTGTGGCCGCTGGCAGTTTGGCAGTAAGTTATTTGATGCCGGAAAAGTAGATGTGTTCAAGACTGTAATCAATACCGAATTCAATTCGTATGATCCGATGGTTCGTGAAAAAACAAGATCAGAATTTGGTTGGGGAGATAAAATTGTAATTGGCCATATCGGGCGTTTTACTGCACAGAAAAATTCTGTTCGAATGATTGAAATCTTTGGGGCAATCGCCAAAAAAGAGCCTAATGCGGTTCTGTGTTTGATTGGTGACGGTGAGCTTAAAGAAGATATGATGAAAAAAATCAATGAGTTGGGAATCGAAAAACAGGTTGCCTATTTAGGGCGAAGAGAGGATATCCAGCAGTTTTACAATGCAATGGATTGTTTCCTGCTACCCTCTCTCTATGAGGGACTTCCGGTTGTTGGACTTGAGGCAGAAAGCTGCGGTTTGCCAATGTTCTTTTCAACAGAAGTAACGAGGGAAGCCAATGCATGTGAGCTTGGTCACTTTATTGCGCTTGACGATAGTGATGATGTGTGGGCAGATCGGATTTTAAAGGCTTGTAGAGAAAATATGCGTATTAGAAGAAGCCACGCAAAAGAAGTTGCTGCGGCTGGTTTTGATAGTGCATCGGAAGCATTGCGAATGCAGAAATACTATTTTGATGCGGTTGAAAGGGAATGCAATGAACGAAAATAAGCGGGTTGGGATGGCAATCAATTATGACTATCCAGACTATGGAGGAATGTTACAGGCGTATGCTTCATTTCGCAAAATAAGCGACTTGGGTTTTATTCCTGAGGCAATTAATATAGATGCATTATCAAAAGATATTCGAAAGAAAAAAATAATCTACTTTGCACAAAATATTTTGGACGTCTCTATCGTGAGGGAAAAAAGTCGGATTATTGAAAAGAAAATTAGATCAAAATTGAGTAAAGAACTTCAAACAAATATGAATAAACGCTACTCTGCGTTTGAAAAGTTCCACAAGGAGCATTTTAAGATATCGGAACAATATAAAAATTGGGATGATTTACGCAACGGCTGCAAAAACTATTCTTCTGTTGTTGTTGGCAGCGATCAACTGTGGCTTCCGTCTAATATTGCAGGTGATTATTACACGTTGTCATTCGTTCCAGATGAAGTTAATAAGATTGCATATGCAACAAGTTTTGGAGTTTCATGTATTCCAAGAAACCAAGAAGCGTCAACAACTACTTTTTTGAGTAGAATTAACTATCTGTCCGCAAGAGAAGAAGCGGGACAGAAAATAATATATAAGTATACAAAAAGGACTGCACCACTTGTATGTGACCCGGCACTTCTGTTGACAGCAAATGAGTGGAATAAAGAAATTACGGATGAACGCTTTATTAGTGAACCGTACATTTTCTGCTATTTTATGGGGAACAATCCATGGCAAAGAAAATTTGTATGCAAACTTAAGGAAAAAACGGGATTGAAGATTGTGGCGTTGCTACACTTGGATCAGTACATTAAATCCGATGAGGAATATGTGGATGCGGCTCCCTATGATGTTTCACCCTCCGATTTTATAAACTTGGTAAAAAATGCTGAGATAGTATGTACAGATTCTTTCCATGGGACAGTGTTTTCTTTAATCTATAGTAAAAAGTTCTTCACCTTTATGAGATTTTCGGATAAGGCAACATTGTCTACGAATTCCAGAATTGAAACACTATTGAAACGATTGGGCGTGTCAGACAGGTTGGTTCAACAGAATGCAGATGTTGATAAAATGCTAGCCACTGAGATTAACACTGAAAAAATTCAGAAGCAACTTGATGGCTTTAGAGAAGAGTCTCTGCAGTATTTAGTAGGAGCACTTAATAATTAATAATATGATTGAAATCCATGATAAATCGGATTGCTGTGGTTGTACAGCATGTGCAAATTCTTGCCCGGTAAATGCTATTAGTATGGTAGCAGATGATGAAGGTTTTTTATATCCTCAAATTAACCTTAATATTTGTATTAATTGCAACAAGTGCAGCAATGTTTGTCCAATAAAGAATAATATAGAACCTAATGATTTTGTTAGGAAAGCATATATCTGTCAAAATAGGAGTAATTCTATTCGTTCTGATAGTACTTCGGGAGGCGTATTCTCTGCACTTGCTAATTATGTTATCCAAAAAGGTGGGTATGTTTTTGGAGCAGAGTTTGACAAAGAATGGAAGGTGAGACATTCTTTTACTAATAAAGATGAAGAGCTATGGAAATTTAGGGGAAGTAAATATATTCAAAGTGATTTGGGCGAATCCTTTGCAAACATTCAAAAACTGTTAGAAAATGGAAATTGGGTACTGTTTTCAGGTACTCCTTGTCAGGTGGAGGGATTACATTCTTTTTTAAATAAGGATTACAGTAACCTTCTATTAATGGATATAGTATGCTTTGCAATAGCATCTCCTCGCGCATGGGATGTGTATTTAAATCATTTGACTTCCAAGCATATGCTGGATTTGACAAAAGTGCGCAGAATCATGTTTAGAGATAAGCGTCTATACGGTTATGAGTATTCGGTTATGTCTTTTCTGGGAGAAAAAGGTGAGAGATTATATTCCTCTGGACCAGAAAGTAATCAAATGTTGCGAAGCTTTGTGTCTAATACCTCTACGCGTCCATCATGCTATAAGTGTAAATTTAAAAAATCAGAGCGAGTAAGTGATTTTACAGTTTGGGATTGTTACAATATTTATCAATATGATAAAAACTTGGATGATAATATGGGAACCTCACATCTGATTACGCATACAGCGAAGGCGGAGATGGTTTTGAGAGAAATAGAAAAGACGCATTTATTAGTGGAGTCTGTAGATACGGCCAGCGCAATTGCATCGGAACCTGCAATGACCGAGTGCGCAAAACCAAACAAAAATAGAACGAATTTTTTTAAAAGCATTAGAAATGGGATTGATCCGTTTGATATTTATTTTCCAGATTCGATTAAAATCCGAATGGAAAGATTACTTAGAAAAACGCTATCAAGAGTTGGTGCTTACAAATATGTGAAGCGATCTATAAAGAGAATAAAAGGTGAATAGATTAAATGGAAAGAGCAAAAGTGAGTATTATTGTGCCGGTATACAATATACCAACCGAGTGCTTACGTAAGTGTTTGGAAAGTGCAGTAAAGCAGTCTTTAAAAGAAATTGAAATTATTCTTGTAGATGATGGGTCGACAGATACATCTGGGATTATTTGTGATGAGTACGCGACTAAGGATAGCAGAATTAAGGTAATCCATAAAACTAATGAAGGGCTTGCCGCTGCAAGAAATACAGGATTTGAAATGTCAACAGGAGATTGGGTTACATTTCTTGACAGTGACGATTGGATTGATCCACACACATGTGAAGATATTTATATTTTAGGAGAAAAGAATTGTGTTGATCTTGTGCTGTTTGGCACAGTGCAAGAATTTGGTCATTATAGTAAACCTTTTAAATATAAATTTGAAAATGGAAAAATATTCGAAAAATCAGAATGTCAAATGCTGCAATGTGAAATTCTGGACTTTTCAGGAAATATTGCAACTGCGTGGGCAAAGTTCTTCAGAAGTAGCTTCTTGAAAAAAAACGGACTCCTACATAATAGTCTCCTGCGACAAGGCTCAGAAGGTATTGAGTTTAATATAAGAGTGTTCGAAAAGGTTGAAAGAGTGTATTTTACGAGTAAAGTATACTATCACTATGTTTTTAACCCTAATTCTATATCTGCAAAGCATGATGAGAGAAATCATCTTTTTGTAATTGGTTGTTTTGAAGAGATTGAAAAACAGATTCACAATTCAAAAAATCGAATTGCATTACAAAAAAGACTATATACGAGATTCTGCTATACAATTATCGCTGCAGGAATTAGTGGCTATTTTAGCCCGTGTAATCATACTAAATATCCTGTGCAAAAACAGAAATATATCGAGTATCTTCATATTCCATTTGTCGAGAAGTCGTTACAGCAATGCAACAAAATGGAACTTGATTCCTCAAGAAGGATAATATACACTCTCATTCGTCATAAAATGTATTTTCCAATCAAGATTTTGGCATGGCTGAGATACTATCAAAAACGAATGGCGTAACACAAGACATTTATATAGCTGTAGAATGATGCATGGCTACCTTTTTGCTTGAATCACTACTTGGTGTGGCGATTTGAATAAAGGACTTAAATATTTTTGTATAAAAGTGTTGCGAATTCATCTGAAGTATGAGATAAGACAAACTGTTCACTATGTATAAAGATTTTTGTTTGGCTGCACTTGAACTTTATCGATTGTGATTTCAATTTATATTTTCGTCTTATTGCGTTTCGGAACTAAGGGTGTTTAAGGATGCTCTTCTATGAAAAACTACACAGAATATAGAAGTTTTTACATACTTTGTTTGGTATCAAAAATATACAGATAGAAAGAATGCTTGGCTATGGATAGTAGAGTGAAAATTAGTATAATTATGCCTGTTTATAATAGCAGACAATATCTAGAAAAATGTATTGATAGTATTTTAAATCAAGATTTCGCTGAATTTGAACTACTGTTAATTGATGATGGATCAACCGACGGAAGTGAAAAGATTTGCGACATGTATGCGGAAAAGGATTCACGTGTCAGAGTTTTTCATAAAAGTAATTCGGGAATAAGTTCGGCCAGAAATTTCGGCCTTGCACAAGCTCAGGGTGAATATATCGCATTTTCGGATCACGATGATTGTGTGGAAGAAGGTTTCCTGAAGGACAATTATACTGTTGCAGTTGATCAATGCGCCGACATTGTTAAATTTGGACGAAAATCACAAATAATTCAAAACGGTGTGGTTAAAAGTACTGACTATCGTTCTTTTCGGAATTCAGTGCTTGATAAAAGAGAAATTAAAAGTGATTTCTTGAAATTGCGCTTTGACGGTGCAATGACTTGTGTATGGGATGGGCTTTTTAAAAGAAAATTTTTAAATGATAATGGTTTAGTGTTTGATATAGGATATAAAAAAGGAGGAGAAGATATAGATTTTTGCAGTAAATGTTTTTCAAAAGCAAATATTGTTGTGCTACGTAATAAGGTGTACTATAACCACTATATCAGAATTGGATATAGTACATCTACACGTACTGATAAAGAAAGGCTTGTAAAGTTTAGAAAGTTATTTGCCAATTTGAATTTTTGTGTTGATGAACTCGGTATTAGTATAAGAGAACAAACAAGCTATTACTCACTTAATGTAATGAAGGAACTGATTTATCCTTCGATGGTCTATTTTATTAATACCGGAACTCCATTTGAAAATGCAATTGTCTATTTGAAATCCTTGTCAAATGACATAGAGATGATGGCATCTTCTTACAAGGACTTACTCCAAATTAGTCCAAAATGGGGTCTGTTTACTATATTGTTTCAAAAAGAACAGTATAGATTGTTTTACACATTATTGTACTGTTATCATAGAGGAAGAGTATGAAAATTGCCGTTATTACAATGCATGCCGTAAAGAACTATGGCTCTGTGCTGCAAACTTATGCGACACAGGAGATTCTATTAAAAATGGGTTGTGATGTAGAAATAATCAATTACATTCGCGAAAAAAACCTCAATTCGAATTTAGCGGAAACATGGACGAATAATGACCACGGCGTAAAAAAAATTGTTAAAAAAATTGTCCTGCTACCAACTATCCATCGGTGGATAAAAGTATTTGACGGTTTTTTAACAGAAGCAATTCATTTGACCCCGAATGTTTATTTGAAAGAAAAGGATTTTAAGAGTATACCTCTTGATGCTGATGTCTACTGTACTGGAAGTGATCAAGTTTGGAATAGTGGGTGGAACCTTGGCGTTGATAAGAACTTTTATTTGAATTTTGCTCCGGAAGACTCAAAAAGAATCTCTATTGCAGCTAGTATAGGAAGAACTACTATTTCAGATGCGGAAAAAGAAATTGTACTTCCATTGCTAAAAAAGTATGATTATATTACAGTAAGAGAACTATCAGGGGTAAAGCTTCTAAAGAATCTAGGGCTTGGAAGAGTTGGTTTTTGCTTGGATCCTACATTGTTGTTGACAAAAGATGAATGGCTGAAGCATGCTGTACCTTATAAAATAAAAAAGAAATTTTTGCTTGTATACCAGCTTAACCATGATGAGAGATTTGATGATTATGTTGTTAAACTAGCGAAAAGAAAATGCTTAGACCTAGTGAGAGTATGTACAAGATTTGACCAATGTAGATTGCCAGGAAGAGCTATAATTATTCCGAAAGTTGGACAATTGCTTGATTTGATAGATAAAGCAGAGTTAGTTGTAACCAATTCCTTTCATGCAACAGCATTTTGTATTAATTTTAATAAAGATTTTATTGACATTAGACCAAATGAATACAGCTGTCGAATTAATGACGTTCTAGAATTATTTGATTTGCAAGAGCGGTGTATATCAGATTATAATAATTTTGATATCGCAAATAAACAAATAAACTATGACAAGATTAATTCTATTTTGACTCTGAGGCGGAAGGAATCACTTGATGCTATAAAAAATATGTTAGCAGATTGAACGGCAAAGAGTATTATGAATGGGAGAAAGAAAATGTTGGTGACAGTATGTGAAAAAGACAAATGTGCTGGTTGCATGGCATGCCTGAGTATTTGCTCACAAGGTGCAATTTCAATACAGGATACACTATTCAACTATAACGCATTAATTGATTCATCTAAATGTATCAGATGCAACGCATGCCATCGCATATGCCAACAAAATAATAAACCCTTTATGATGAAAACGCAGGTGTGGTATCAAGGATGGGCAGAGGATGAGAACACAAGGTTGCGCTCTTCATCAGGTGGTATCGCTGCAGCTATAAGTTCTAATTTTATCCAAACCGGTGGTATAGTTTGTAGTTGTTGCTTTGCAGACGGAGCTTTTTCTTTCTCTTTCGCAGAAGACGAAGAAGATCTTGAAAAATTTAAAGGGTCAAAGTATGTAAAAAGCAATCCTACTAATATTTATAATACTATTCTGAGTTATTTGAGTTCCGGAAGAAAAGTGCTCTTCGTGGGGTTGCCATGTCAAGTAGCGGCGGTTATAAAATATGTTGGGGAGAAATATAAGGATTTACTCTTTACTGTGGATTTGATTTGTCACGGTACACCATCTCCTAGAGTACTGGATATTTATTTTGAGCAAAAAGGTCTTGAAATTCATGATGTTCGGGATATTCGATTCCGTCAGAAGAATCAATTTCAGGTTCTAGACGACCGTAAAACACTTGGCACTCCGGGTGTTATGGATTCCTATACTATTGGCTTTTTGAATGGACTATTTTATACTGACAATTGCTATAGCTGTCAATATGCAACGGAAATGCGAGTTTCGGATTTAACAATAGGAGATTCGTGGGGAAGTACATTGTCAAACAATGAACGAAATAAGGGGATATCTCTTATCATGTGTCAGACTAATAAGGGCTTGATGCTAATTAAACAACCGAATATACACCTGGAGGATGTGGATTCCACTAAGGCCATCGAGCGAAATCAGCAGTTATCTCGTCCATCACGCAGGCCAAAGCAAAGAAAAAACTTTCTCAATGCCTTATTAAAAGGGGAAAAAATAGATAGCTTAATATTCAAGTACTATCCGAAACAAGTTGCAAAACAAATGGTAAAAAAAGCTCTGATACAAATGAAGTTGATGGGGGGGGACATATAGTATCTCTTACTCGTGTAAATAAATCGTATCATATGAAAATGTGGAAGTAAGTGCATTTATAGCCGCTGACACAGAATGGAATATAATGAGTATGCTTTTAAATGAAAAATCAATGCGTGAGAAATGGATTGATATTGTAAAAGCAATTTTAATAATAGCTGTTGTTTGGGGACATGTGTATAACAATGGAATCTTCAGAAGATGGCTTTATTCTTTTCATGTCCCAGGTTTTTTCTTGATATCTGGAGTATGCTTTAAATATTATGATTTTAAGATTTACATAAGGAAGAAAATTAAAGGCATTGTTGTGCCGTATGCATTTTTTTCGATAACCAGTATCTTATTTTGGAAATTTACTTCACTGATATATCCTAAAATAAAATCTCTGCTTAATTGTAATATTATCCATAATGTTGGTGTTGCACTATATGGTAATTCAAAGCCAGATTTAATGAAATATAATACTCCATTATGGTTTTTACCTTGTTTGTTCAGCACATGTGTAATATCATACATTATTAAAACGCTGGCGATTAAACGTGGGAAAAGCATCGAATATCTTGGATGCTTGTTTTGTGCGGGAATAGGCGTTATATTTTCAGCGCATCCTAACTTGACCTTACCTTGGCATATTGAAACGGGAGTTTCAATGTCTGTTTGGTTTCTTCTAGGATCATGGTTGTCAGAAATAAAATTCACTAGATACATTGATAGGATGAACTCTAAAATTCTTATCGGAATAACTTTTCTAATCTGTGGTTTTGTATTGGAGAATCTAAATACTTGTGTGCTCGGCGTAAGAAATGACAGCTATGGCAACCTACTCATATATTATATTTCTTCGGCCTCGCAAATTCTAGGTATAATAGTGATAGCAATTAGAATTCATTCTTCCAGAGTACTGGAAATTATAGGTCGGAATACACTTGGAATTCTTTCGCTACATAAATTTGTTATTGTTATGATTCAGCTACTGCTTGAAAAGGCTAGATATACTGTTTTAAATTCTTGTACGATCTGGTCGACTTTGGTTGGTTTTGCTATTACAGTTGTTTCCATATTGGTTTCATTGATAATCACGAGATTTATTAAGATTATATACCCGTGGGCATTAGGAGTGAGTAAATAACACGTATGAAAATTTCGCTGTTGGGAGTGGTTTCCATTGCGTATTCTCTGTTTCTTATATTAAAGAAAAGAGATTTCGCTTCGTTCTATTGTGAATTTTTGGCACTGACATTAATTGTGACCACAAATATTCATATGGGCTATTTTTTGAAGATGGGTGAGCTCGTTTTTACATATGATTCTTTTTTTATATATTCACTCATGCTTTTGTCGATAATCTTTTTGGGAGGAAAGCTGTATAGGAAAGATTTTATATTTTTGTCGATATTCTTTTCTGTTCTAATATTGAATTACTGCAGCTTCCTTTTTTTTCCGTATAGAGAAAAAGTTATTGTTGGCGACTGGGAAGGTTATTTATTGGGCAATAATGTTTACAGTTTTCTAGGAAAAGATTCTATTGCTGTTGGATATTACTTTGTTTTGATTTCAATTGCTATAATTGTTATTACAGTATATCGTAAATTGGATATTTCTCAATTGAAGTTAGTGCTAGCGAAAGTAGTTGACATTTCTAAATGTAGTATCGTCCTCGGTTACATAGAATTTGTGACAAAAAATATTCTTCATACAACAATAGTTACTGATATGTGTATTGCTCTCTTCGGAGTTGAAGGAATGCAACAAAATCGTTTGACTAATCGAAATGGCTTGATAACTCTTCAAGGGGCAACGAAAGAGGCGTCAATGTTCACAACTGTCATATTCTATATTGTAATATTGATGGCAGTACAAGGAGCAATTTGTAAGGATAAATATAAAAAGAACAAAAAATGGATTTTTGCCTCAGTTGTACTCTTACTTATAAATCCTGCAATGTCGGCTTATGTGTATGTTTTAATCATATTCTTAATTCTTATCACCTCAGGATTAATAGATGTTTCTGAATCATCAAAGAAGCTAATGAACCGGAACTCAATTCTAATTGTCTGCATAACTATAATTGGTGTAATTCTAGGGGCGATTCTATTCAACAACCTAAATCGCTTAATTGATTCTAGCAATTACTTGCTACATAGAATTGGACTTGCTATTCAGCAGTTTAAGATAATAGTTAGTGGCACTGGTAAACTCGTCAATAGTTCAGAAGCACAACGATTGTCAGGTATTGTTTATGATTTCAAAATGTGGTTAAAGAAACCATTTTTGGGTTATGGAGCTGGAACAATTTACTGTGTCTCAGGATTTATATCCTTTTTAACAGATTTTGGACTTATTACTGTGCTGGCGTATGTTTATATAATATGTCATTATGGAAAAAGCGAGATTGCTAATAAATCGATTGTTTTATTGTTTTTCTGTGAGATATGGATCCTCCCGAATTTGTTTTTAAATGATCTGAAAACGATAATGCTACTTATAATTCCATTTACTGTTATGCTATATGCTGCAGCATTTGAAAGTCCAAGATTGCCCTCAATAAAAAAATAACAGCTTTTGCTGGGAAGGAGAAATAATGAGTTGTCCTGTAGTTACAGTAGTAACACTCTGCTACAAAAAATTCGATTATATATTTCGTGCAATTGATTCTGTCTTGAAACAATCCTATCCTAATATTGAGTACATAATTGCAGATGATGGATCCCCTGACTTTCCATTGGAACAAATTAAAAACTATATTAGAGAAAAGATGGGCAACAATATTATAAATTTCTCTATTATGACTTCTAAGCATAATAACGGAACGGTAAAAAATGTTAATCGTGCATATCGTTCAGCTATAGGCGAAATACTTATTCCATTAGCTGCTGATGATGAGTTTTATTCAAATGATGTTGTTTGGAAAATTGTTGACTCATTTTCCCAAAAGAGGTGCGATATTTTGGTAACAAGTCGAATGGCTTGTACTGAAACTGGAAAAGAAATCAAAAAATTGCCTTCTCTAAAAAATGAAAAATATATAGCCAAACTCAACACGGCTGAAAAACAACATCTGGCGTTTATAACGAGTGAGTTTTACGACATGGCCTCTGGTAGTGCACTGTATGTAAAGAAGGACTTCATGAAGAGGTGGGGATATTTTGACGAAAAGTATGTTTTGTGGGAGGATGGGCCTTTTTTCACACAATACACAAGAAATCACAGAATTTCGACAGCGTATGAAATTATTAGTATAAAGTATCGATTGGGCGGTATATCTAATAGTAATCCACATCCACTTATGCGAAAGGATCAGGAGCTTTATAATAGGATTGAGCGAGTTCATGATGCAGCTGAGTTGGGAGTATTTTCCCAAAGGAAAGTTGAATATATTTGTAAAAGATATAATGCTTCTTCATGGATTCGAAAGATTTTTCTTTATTTAACTTACCCGGATGTTTTGATTGAAAAGGTTGTATATAAAATGAAATTGGGGTGAATATAATGCAAGTAATAAAATATGTATTTCAACCACATGGTGATGAACGCGGCCAATTGGTTGCACTAGAAGAGTTTAAGGACATCCCGTTCCGTATCAAGCGTGTTTACTATATGTATGATACCGCCGATAGTGTGACGCGAGGCTACCACGCACATAAATGCTTACAGCAGATCTTGGTGTGTATCCATGGTAGTTGTAAAATTCGTTTGGATAATGGTCATGAGAAAAAAGTTGTTCCACTGGAAAAACCCTATGAGGGTCTATATGTGGCTAATAATATGTGGCGAGAAATGTTCGATTTTTCGCCGGACGCAGTGTTACTTGTTTTGGCCTCTGAGCTGTATGACGAGTCGGATTACATAAGAGACTATGATGAGTTTTTGGAGTTTGTAAAGAATTGTGGAGATACCACTGGAATTGAAGGAGGAAAAGAATAATGAAGGTACCTTTTGTAAGTTTTCTGCCTATGGAGCATAAACTGGATGCTGAACTTCGTGCAGCATTTGAGCGCGTTTATGAACGCAGCTGGTACATTGAAGGCAAGGAAGATGAAGCATTCGAAAAGGCTTTTGCTGATTTTTGCCATGTGAATTATTGTGTCGGAACTGGCAATGGTCTTGATGCACTGATGCTTGCGCTCAAAGCGTTGGATATCCATGCAGGTGATGAAGTAATTGTGCCGTCCAATACCTTTATTGCAACTACGTTGGCAGTTACTTATACCGGAGCAACGCCTGTTTTCGTTGAGCCGGATATTCGTACCTTTAATATTGACCCAGCAAGGATCGAAGAAAAAATTACCACAAAGACAAAGGCTATCATGCCAGTACATCTGTACGGTCAGCCTTGTGATATGGATCCCATTATAGAAATTGCGAAAAAGCATCATCTGTACATTGTTGAGGATTGTGCACAGGCACATGGTGCTACCTACAAAGGTCAGCGCATTGGTTCCTTTGGTGATGCAGCAGGTTTCAGCTTCTATCCCGGAAAGAACCTTGGTGCATTGGGCGATGCGGGTGCAACAGTGACTAACAGCGAGATGCTGGCACAGAAAGTTCGTGCGCTTGGGAACTATGGTTCGGATTACAAGTACCATCATATTTATCAGGGCAACAATTCTCGATTAGATGAGATGCAGGCGGCCTTCCTTTCTGCAAAGCTGCCGCATCTGGATAAAATGAATGCAGAACGCCGCCGTATTGCGCAAATGTATCTGGATGGCATTCAAAATAAAAAGGTCATTTTGCCGTATGTCATCCCGGAAGTTGAGCCGGTCTGGCACATTTTTGCCATTCGCTCCAATCATCGTAATGAGCTGGAAAAATATCTGAACGAGAAAGAAATTGGCACGAACAAGCACTATCCTATCCCGATGCACATGCAGAAGTGTTATGCAGATCTCGGCATCCAGCAGGGGGAACTTCCTATTGCAGAGGAAATCAGTGCTACAGAACTGAGCCTGCCAATGTTCTATGGAATGACGGATGAACAGGTGCAGTATGTAATCGATGCAATCAATGCTTTCTGAGAGGGTGAAATCTGTAGGGTAAAAAAGAAGGTGTGAATCTAAATGGATAAAGCCAAAAGACAGTCCAATATTGAACTTCTTCGAATTATAACGATATGCGGTGTGATAGTGCTACACTATAATAATGTAACAATCGGGGGGGGGATGGCGTATGCAAAAGGAGTGAATTTATACATCCTTTATTGCCTTGAAAGTCTATTTGCATGTGCGGTTGACCTATTTGTACTCATTAGCGGATATTTTATGTGTACAAAGCAAAAGAGGGCATTGAGTAAACCCTTTGAATTGATAGTACAAGTGATCTTGTTCAATGAGCTTTTTTATGTTTTTTCATTGCTCGTACATCATGAACATGCTGATATAAAGCATATTTTGGGACGGTTAATTCCTGCAAATTGGTTTGTGATTTTATACATTACACTTTACTTTATTTCGCCGTTTTTAAATGTAGTTATTCAAAAAGTTGAGGAAAATGGAATTTTTAAGAAATTTGTGGTGACGCTGCTATTGTTATTTTCTGTTTATCCAACATTTGTAGACGTCTTGGGAGAATTTACGCATAAAGAGTATATTGGGCTTAGTTCGGTTGGTATGTACGGCAGTCAGTGGGAATATAGTATCATTAACTTTTCACTGATGTACATAATCGGTGCATACTTAAGAATGTATCCAGATAAAAATAATATTGCGAAGAATATTGCTAGAATCTATTTTGGCGTTGTAGTATTGACTATATGGGCGTTTGTTAATAACAAAACAGGATTTGCAACAGAGCGCAGCGCATGGGAATATTGTAATCCTTTAGTGATTTTTATGGCAGTTGAAATTTTTAGGACGTTCTCCCAAATAGAGATGGGCAATCGTAAAGGTATAAATAAAATGGCGGGAGCATCTTTTACAGTGTACCTTTTACACAATCGGTTCTTAAAATTTTTACAAATTCCTTATTTTGTTTCTAAATCTTTTCTTTTGATGATACTACATATTATAATTTCAGTAATGCTCATTTATATAATATGCACAATAATTGATATCTGTTATAGTAGAACGATTTTGTGGATGCTGAGAGCAATATGGAAAAAAATCCCGATTTTCAAAAAAGACATATTTGAAGTGAATGGAGATAGTAATATTTGAAGAAATTAAAACTATTTATTGAAAATTTCTTGGTGTATGGTTTGGGCAGCATAATTAGTAAGATTATCCCACTGATTATGGTTCCTATTGTCACACGCCTAATGCCGAGTTCCGACTATTATGGTATCAGCGACCTATCAAATACTGTTGTCAGTTTTGGCAGTGCATTGGCCGTTATGGGAATGTACGATGCCATGTATCGTATGTTTTTTGAAAAAGACGATGAATCCTATAAAAAGAAAATCTGCTCAACAGCCTTGTGCTTTACTCTGATAACCTCGTTGGTGATTTTTCTGGTGATGTTGTTGACAAAGAATTTAATTGCACAGTGTTTCTTTGGCGATAGGCAATATGCATATGTGGTTTACCTTTCAGCAATGGCAACCCTCGTTGGTGCAACAAACAGTATCATTTCGGCTCCGACACGGATGCAAAATAAGCGAAAGATTTTTCTGGTAACAAATACCATTAGTCCGCTGTTGTCCTATTCGATTTCTATCCCGATGTTGTTAGCAGGGCATTATGTGATTGCATTACCAGTAGCAGCAGTTATTTCAGGTGTTACAATGGAAGTGGCATTTGGAATTATGAATCGTGAATGGTTCGATCCTCGTCAGTTTGATTTTACATTGCTGAAAGAACTACTTGCCATAGCGATTCCGTTACTGCCAAACTTTCTCATTTACTGGGTATTCAATTCCTGCGATAAGGTCATGGTTACAAATATGATCGGTATCGGCGCAGCAGGTATTTACTCAGTTGGCTCTAAACTCGGACATGCAAGCCAATTGATTTATACTGCGTTTGCAGGTGGATGGCAGTATTTTGCATTTTCTACAATGAAAGACAATGATCAGGTTGAGTCAACCTCTAATATTTTTGAATACTTGGGAGTGTTGTCATTTAGCTGCACGGCTTTTGTATTTGCATTAGCACAGTCGATTTACCAAATCCTTTTTACAGGAGACTATGTTAGTGGTTATATAATTTCACCTTACTTGTTTTTAGCACCGTTGCTACAAATGCTTTTTCAGGTGGCTTGCAACCAATTCTTGGTAGTAAAAAGAACATGGCCTAACATGTTGATCTTATCGGGAGGTGCAATTGCAAATATTGCAATCAACTACTATTTAATTCCAGTTTTAGGAATTGAAGGAGCTGCAATTGCGACGCTGGCTGGTTATGCAATTTCGGATATTGTAGGAGTGCTTGTGCTGCAGAAAATGAACTTGCTCAGAATTCAGCCACGTTTTATCGCTACCACTGGGATGATGTTGGTATATATTTTTGTATGGCGATTGATTATAAAAGACAATGTGCTTGTGAGTTTTATAGCGGCAATTTTGACATCACTCTTGATGGTTTTATTATATCGAAAAGATTTAACAAAGTTGCTGGAAAATTTGAAAGGAAAGAAAAAATAGCCCTGCGCAAATTGGAACGAAAGGGTGTATCACTCATGTTATCGTATGAATTACGAATAAGATCAAAATGCTTCAAGTTGGAACACACAATAGAATAGCGTATTCCCTTTTTATGTGTGGTAGAAACATGATTTGAAAGTGGAGATAAATATGAATACAAGTTATACAACTGGAAAGAATTGTATTATTGATGAAACGGCATCTATTGGCAAAAATGTCGTGCTTGGGCATAACTGCATTATTGAAGCAAACGTGCAAATTGGAGATAATACCTATATTGATAGTAACACGATTGTTCGCAGTAGAACGCAAATCGGTGAGAATTCGTTTGTCGGTGCAAACTGCATTATTGGCGAATACCTCATGGACTTCTGTATAAATAGAACAAGTTGTGGCCATGTCCTGAAAATCGGAAACAATGCATTGATTCGAAGCGGGTCAATTATTTACACGGATTCCGAGATAGGGGAGGGATTTCAGACCGGGCATCAGGTAACAATTCGGGAAAAATCAAAAATTGGTAACCATGTGAGCGTAGGAACGCTTTCAGACATTCAGGGAAATTGCTCGATTGGCAATTATGTTCGGATGCACAGCAATGTGCATATTGGGCAATTGTCCGTAGTGGATGACTTTGTATGGATCTTCCCTTACGTTGTACTAACGAACGATCCGACTCCGCCGTCCAACAATTTTGTGGGAGTACATATTTGTCCTTTTGCAATTGTTGCAACGGGAACTGTAGTTATGCCTGGAATTGAAATCGGACAGGATGCGTTGGTTGCAGCTGGATGTACAGTAACAAAGAATGTAGAGCCGTATGCTGTTGTTATGGGAAATCCAGGAAAACCTAGAGGTGATGTTCGTACAATCAAGAGCAAAATTACAGGAGAACCTATTTATCCTTGGCGACATCACTTTGATCATTATATGCCATGGGCCGAGAGCGATTTTGATACATGGTATAAGAGCCTTGACTTGGAAATGAGAAAAGAATATAAGCTTGAGAATTTAGTCAGATAACAACTTTAGCGCATTGATAAGGCTCAGCTCTTAACCATGATACCTGCCGGAAGTATGTGGACGAAGTAATCAATGTGATTTGCGAAAAGGGATATAAGGTTTAACCTTGCGGATTTTATCACAGCGGAGTAAAATAAAAGTACCAGAAATCAATCTTCAGCCTCTTCAACCCCATCCAACCCTATGTACCGTACTTCTACATCATCAAACCCACTCCAGTTCAGTCGTTGACCGCAGTGGTCGCAGAAGAACTGGTACTCACGCTTCATAGTGATTTCGCACTGTGGACACTTTGGAAACTCAGCACCCCACCTATACGAGCATACAATTTTTACTTTCCAAGGCCATCGGTAAGTATGGGAGAGCAGAAGCTCATATAGCATCCGTGTGGGCAGTACATCCCACTTCCAGTTATCATCGAACCAATCTAATTTATTCTTCATGTGATTTACACCTCCATGCAATATCATAGTGGAAATCACATGAATTGTGGGAGCGGTAGCTCCCTACGCCGCTCGAAACTTTGCACACCTCTACGCGGTGAGCGGCAGGCAACGATCTATTATGGTCGGCGAAGATGTGATAGTGGCTACGATAAATGAATTTGATAAACGGATTGTGAAAGGAATCGTCACAATGATGGGAACAATAATAGCAGATACATTGGATACAGAAGAACAAATAGAAGAGGCGAAAGCTTCACTGGATAGAATAAATGGCTGGATAAATAGTTGTGATTCAAAAGCAGGTACAGTGCTTGCATTGACAGGTGTTTTATTAACCATCATTTTCACAAATGATGGAGTGGCTGAAATGTACAACGTGTTGCAGAGTATTATACCGCCAGCAAATTTTTGTACAGTTTTATATATTGGATTTCTTGGGATTTCTGTATTCACGCTGTGCTATGGAATTGCGCGATTAATTACAACATTAATTGCAAGGATTGATGCTAACATTTACCAGCAACCTGAAATGATAACAGATTCGGTTTTGTTTTTTGGAAAGATAAGCGATAGGGCATCCTATCAGATTTTTCAAAATGATATATTAAGCATAAAAAAGGAAGATTATTTGAAAGATCTCCTTTCTCAAGTCTACATAAACTCGAAAATTGCAAATGAAAAATATATGAACTACAATAAAGGGATTAAGTGGACGATAATTGGGTTTGTTGCATTTATCGTAATGTTTCTAATTGGAATCTTCTTGTATTGAGGGATAGAGAAAACTAATGGCTGATTATGATTACAAAGCAGGTAAGCAAAGGCTAGAAGAAATTTTAGATAACGATATGGAGGTTGTTGAGCAAGATAAACTTCCAAATGACGATGATTTCACATTCACAAACGGCTACTATAGTTGGGTGAGTGCCATTTTTGTAGATATGCGTGATTCAACAGAATTGTGCGCAGATGAAGATAAAGAAAAATTAGCTAAGGTCTTTCGAAGCTTTTCCTCAGAGATTATTGAAATCTTGAGAGATGATGAAAAACTTCGAGAAATCGGCATTCGCGGAGATTGCGTGTATGCGGTATATACGAGCCCTTTGAAAACAGATATATATGAGTGTGCAGATAAGTGTTTTTATGTAAACACATTTATGAAGATGCTTAACCGACTTCTTAAACAACATAGCTTGCCGAAGATTAAAGTCGGGATTGGCTTGTCTTCAGCTCAAGAATTGGTAGTTAAGGCAGGACGAAAAGGCGTTGGAATTAACAGTAAAATATGGATTGGTAAAGCTGTAACTAGAGCCTGCCACTATGCTAATTATGGAAATAAAGATGGAAATCCAGCAATTGTTTTTGGATCTTGCAGTTACAATAATATGATTGATCAGTTAATAAAGAATGACCCCGATAAGAACCCAAAAGAATGGTTTACATATCATAAAGATGAAGGAGAGGGAGATTATTACACTGCGAATATCATCAAAACTGGATTTGATAATTGGATAAGTTCTGGTATGAAAATTGATTAAAGAAAATGATGTTGCTCGCATACCCAACACAGTGCTATACTTATACCATTAAAAAGGAAAGAGGTTATTACCTATGCCTAGAACTAAAGGTAGCAAGAATAGACCCAAAACTGTGACTGCTGATTTTGCAATGCAGATTGCGGAAAAGCAGTCCGCGAAGGAAGCACTCACAGCGGAAATCGCATCCATCACCGCCAACATTGACACTTTAAAGGCTGACCTGAAAGAGAAGAAGACTGCTCTGAAAAAGGCCGAAAAAGAAGTGGCAACGTTGGAAGCAAAAAAGGCAAAGGCAGATGCTAAGGCAGCTGAAGAAGCAAAGAAAGCTGAAGCCGAGAGTGTGGTTAAGAAGCTACTTGCAAGCGGCGTGAGCGCAGACGAGATCCTCGCAAAGCTGAAATAAACTTTTCAGACCTCAAACCGTGTGGGTGTGGTTATAAAATCCCATCCATGCGGTTTTATAATAAAATTATTGTTTCATATCGAACAAATATACACGTTTCTCGCTTCATCTCTCAAAATCACTTCCGGTGAAATTTCAGCAAAAGAGGTAGCAGGGGAGAGCATAGGCAAAGTAGGGACTGAGCAAATAAACAGCAATGAACATCACAGATAAGAAGTAGTCAAATCCGTCTGCACATCAAAACAGCTTCAATCACTTCAAAAGTAACCTTCAAAAATCAGAAATAAACCCATCGCTAAAGCCAGTCCATCAACCCGTAATTCAACCCGTCATCACATCCACCCTGAGGAGCGCATCTGGGCAGGGCAAACGCCCCGGCGGCAGCCCCGGGCCCCGGACGCTCCGAAGAGTGAGCACGATATCACATGAAAATCCATACGCATAAAAAGTACAGAAATACAAAAAAATCCAAAAACACAAAATTGCGAAAAAACTTGAAAATAACGCCTAAACGTGGTATAATTTTGGTACGAACAAGCCGGTTTTGGTACGACAACGGTATGCTGTGGTACTGTAACTGTTGTTTCGAAATTATGAACGATCACAAAAAAATCGTGAAAATTTAGCGTAGCTACGACGACACCTATCAGGTTCAGGTCGTGTCTTGGTACGACAACGAGAACTCCTA